>JACKQG010000176.1_pt1 | contig 93093 bp, 57 predicted proteins | sample 8237621 | NCBI WGS metagenome assembly JACKQG01 (sample SAMN15677084, study PRJNA649215) | marine metagenome | biome: marine; feature: Black Sea; material: saline water; isolation source: suspended particulate matter (SPM) from the Black Sea western gyre | collected 2013-06-09/2013-06-10 | depth...
ACGTGCCATCTGTGCGCCATCGCGACTGCTTGCCGTCCGGCACGAAACCTTGCCATCGGGCGCCATACATCGGATAATGACACGTTGATCGCCGGATAACATCGGGAATAGGGGTTTTATCCCGGCGATTGTCGAGCAAATTAATCAAGTCACAGAGCGACTATCTATGATCATTTGGGGTAACTACGATCGAGACCGAAACGAAGACACGGGTCGCTTTGAGTGTCCTCAATGTGGTAGTGAAACTGACTTCACATTGGTTCGCACTTGGAACTACTTTCACATTTACTTCATTCCGATTGCGAAACAGCAACTAGTGGCAGAAAGGATTCTCTGCGAAGAATGCAACATTGCTTTCCCGATCACCGTGCTTGCTGGAAACGCACAAATGGTCGAATCGGCCTTCGGGTCTGGTCATGGCTCTGAAGTACAACAGTGGCCATAGCTGTATGTCCTTGTTAGTGCCGTTTAGCGTTATCTGTAGCTGAAGCCCTGGTCCTAGCGAATTCAGCTACATGGAACTCCGCGATTCCTGAAGAATTCACTGCCTCTCCGAGGCCGCGGTCCACCCAACAAGCGACGTCAGCGTCTTCTTGGCATCCATCATTAGACTGAACAACGTTGGAATCAGGAAGAGCGTAAAAACCGTCGAAACGATCAAGCCGCCGAGCACGACGCTGCCTAGGCCGCGATACAGTTCGCTGCCGGCGCCGGGGAAAAGTACGAGCGGGGCGAGGCCGAAGACCGTGGTGAGCGTCGTCATGAAAATCGGGCGGATGCGAGTGCGCACGCTCTCCAAAATGGCGGCTTGAGGATCAAGATCATCTTCGCGCATGTGATTTAGCGACTGATGCACAATCAGAATTGCGTTATTCACGACCGTGCCAATCAAAATCACGAAGCCGAGCATCGTCAGCACGTCCAAGGTTTGCGTTTGGCCGCTCATGGTTTGGAGGTACAGGTTCAGGAGATTCAAGCCGATGATGCCACCAACGGCGCCGAGCGGCACGCTCAGGATGATCACAAACGGATACAGCCACGACTCGAACAAAGCTGCCATGAGTAAGTAGGTGATCAACAACGCGAGCAGGAAGTTCCATCGCATTGCATTCCACGTCTCGCGCAGTTTGTCGGCCGTGCCGCTCAGCGCGAGCGTGTACTCCGTTCCTAACTCGCCGCTGGCTTCCAACGGCTCGATGACTTCTTCGGTGATCTGGGATAAGGCATCTTCCAACGCCACATTGTCCGGTGGTTTCACGCGGATCGTGATGGCACGCTGTCGCTCGCGATGGTTCACCTGTTCAGGACCGCTGCTGTATTCAATTGCGGCCAATGCACCAAGCGGTACGAGTTGCCCGCCTGGCGTCGCGATGGGGATCTCCTGCAAGTCTTGAGTCTGATTGACCGAGTCCTGATCGCCCATGATCGTCAAGTCGATCTTGTCTCCGCCTTGGTAGTAATACCCGCCCCATGCGCCGTCGACGAAAGCGTTCGTGGCATAGCCCAGATCAACAGCGGTAACTCCCATGTCGGCGGCTTGAAGTAAATGCGGAATGACGTGCATCTCGGGATTGGATAGATCAAGGCTGGGGATCGGTTGCACTTGCGAGCCAGGAATTAGCTCGCGAACTTGGCCAAAGATGCGTCCACCGATACCGACCAGCCTCGTCAATTCCGGGCCTGTGATTTCAATGTCGATGCTGCGACCACCTGTCAGACCGCTCTCGAACAAGCTCGACTTGTTCGCGATGACAAGCGTTCCCGGCAGCTTCGAGCGAAGGCCAGGCGTTGCCACTCCATTCCTTGGATTCACGCCTCCTGTTATCAGCGGGATCAGTTCGTCAACACGAGCTGCATCGCCACAGCGGAGTCCGAGGAACACCGAGCGACCACGAGCGACATAGAAAAAGTCGCGCACGGCGGGGAAATCGAGTGCCGCGGCCTCTGGACTATCGGGATCGATATCCCAGTACAATTGCAGCTCGTCCTCGACCGTCTTGCCAAGTTGCCCGAGCTGATCCAAGTTGTAACCCGGCGGCGGTAAAACGAGGCAAATGATCAAGTTGCGATTGCCGGTCGGAAGGTACTCGACCTTGGGCCATAGCACGATACTCAGCACGACCGACGTACCAACCAGTACGCCTACGACAAGCAACCGAGCGATCGTACTTTTCTGGACACGCGCGTTCAGTCCGACCACGGCATCAACGAATCGCGACCCGAAGCTCGTGAGCAATCGTTCGACGATACTGATTGTTCCGTCCGAAGAACCTCGTTCCCGCCGAGTGAGCAGACGTGCGGCGGCGGTCGGAATGACAGTGACGGAAACGACTAGCGACAACGCCACCGCCGAGCTGATCGCCAATGCAATATCGCGGAACAACTGGCCGGCTTCTTCCTGGACGAACAGAACTGGCAGGAACACCGCCAGCGTCGTGAGTGTCGAAGCCGCGACGGCTCCCCACACCTCCTTGGTCGCGCGCTCAGCGGCAGCAAACGCGCCGTCACCGTCCTGGTAGTGCCGATAGATGTTTTCCAACACCACAACCGCATTATCGACAAGCATTCCGACAGCGAATGCAAGTCCGGCCAGGCTGATCACGTTTAACGATCGTCCGAGTTGTTGCAAGACGAGAAACGTTCCAACGATACTTACGGGAATCGCGAGACTGACCACCAAGGCGCCGCGAGCAAACCAAAATCCAGCCACGATGATCAAGGCCAGCGTAACCAGAAAGAACCACGGCGAAACAACCACGGCCGCGATTGCCGTCCCCGCGAGCAACGGGGCAAAGAGCAGTGTCCGCGACCCAATGTGCAGGAACAGCATGAGGATTATAACGGTTAACGCGCCGCCCAGGACAATGTTCTGGTTCACGAGCGATACGGCGGAGTCGATGTACTCGGTTTCGTCATAGACCTGCGTCAGCGTCAGGCCTTGCGTCTCGAGAACGCCAGCGTTCAGCCGCTCGTTCGCTTCTCGCAAACCGCGCATTACCTGCAAGACGTTCGCGCCGGAATCACGGATCACGTTGATTGCGATGCATTCGTTACCATAGCGGCGCACGAAGCCGTCTGGTTTCTTTTGCCCGATGCGGACTTCGGCAACATCACGAACGTAGACTGGATCGCCATCGACGACAGCCAGTACTTGATTCTCGACTTGCTCGGGGTTTCGGAATTGGCCGAGCGTTCTGACGACCCAGCGTCGCTTGCCTTCCCAGAAGTCGCCCCCTGATGTGTCTTTGTTCTGGGCCCGCAATGCATCGCGAACATTCGAGATAGTAAGCTGTCTCGCGGCGAGCCGTTGTGGGTCGACGACGACTTGCAACTCTGGATCGCGACCGCCCAGGACGTTCGAATTCGAGACGCCGTCGACCCGCTCGAATTGAGTTTCGATTTGGTCTTCGGCAAACTTGCGTTGTGCCGGCAAGTCGATTGGCGGAGGAAGCAACTCGTTCTTGACAATCGCATGTTGCGCGGCGGCTCGCCGCAATCGTAGCTCAGCAAGTGCCGGGCTGTGTGCCGCGAGTACCGGATTTAGGTCTCCAGACAGTTCGGGATGTTCGTCGATGAATGCCCGTACTGCCTCCGCATTGGGCATCCTGGCACTCAGGATAAACCAAGCGATTGCGCGATCCGATGAACTCGATGTTCGGATCACCGGTTCGTCTGAGTCTTCGGGATACTCAGGCACCTGCTGCAAGCGGCTGTTGACCTTTAGTAAGGCCTCCTCCATGTTGGTACCGACACGGAACTCGAGCGTGATCGTTCCTGATGAATCCATCGACTCGGAAGACATCTTCGTGACGCCCTCGACAGCCTTGAGTTGTTCCTCTTGCTCCTGGATGATCTCTCGCTCGACTTCTTGCGGGCTGGCGCCGGGCCATCGCGTCGAGACGCTGATCGTGGGAATTTGCACCTCCGGTGTCAGCTGCATCGGCATCCGAATCAGCCCGATGATGCCGAACAGAGCCAGCAGTAACACGGCGACCGTGACTTTGACCGGATTGAGGATGAAGGCTTGGATGGGGTGCATAGTCAGTAGCCATCACTCGCCGAGCGATGAGCCCGTGAGGGTGAACTTAAGGCAGCAGTGGAATGGAATTGTGATGTTGCTTTGTACTGCAATGGCTTCGTCACTCGGAGAGTGACAGCTACTGTGGCTTCGCGACGATCGGCTGCCCTGGGCGAACTCGTTCGTTGCCGATGACGACGACTTTGTCCGTCGATGCCAAGTTGCCTGTCACTTGGATCAGGGAGCCATCGGTGATGCCAAGTTGTACCGGCACAGGTCGAACGGTCTCTTGCTTCGTCTCGGGGTTCATCGTGACGACCATCAGTGACGGTTGCGAGCCGCCGAGGACGAGCGAGTCTTTGGGTACCAGTAATGCCTTGATTGGCGGCCCAACAGCGAGCGTAACGCGAGCCAACATGCCCGACTTCAGTAAGTGGCCACCTTCTGTCTTAGGATTCGACAGCCGTATCTTCACGGGAAATGTTCGAGATCGCAGATCTGCCTCAGGAACGACCCTCGCTACTTTGCCAGTGAATGCCTGATCGGGGACGGCGTCGACGCGAATCTGCGCATCCGCACGGATGCGAACGTGCGCGATGAACGCCTCAGGCACGGTGACGTCAATCTCGATTGGATCCAGTTCGATTACTTCGGCAACGGGATCACCGCGCGAAACCCACGCGCCGACTTCTGTATGTTTTGCAACGACGAAACCTTCGAATCGAGCGCGCAAGGTGTACTTGGCCTTTTGGCTTTCCAGGTGCTTCCAATCCTCTGTCGCGATTGCCAGCTTGGCTCTAGCTTGTTCGATGTGTTCCTTGCGCGGCCCTGCGATCACGAGATCGGCGGTTGCCTTTGCGGCGATCTGATTTTGGTCGGCGGCGAGCGACGCTGACAGGGCTTGTTCCAACTCGTCGAGCGAGGCAGAATTTGCTTGATCGAAGAGCAACTTTGTGCGATCGAATCGCTTCTTTGTAAAGTCTTTCAACGCCTGTGCTGCGCCGAGCCGAGCCTTGGCTTGAGCGATTTCTTCAGGACGAGAACCGGCTTCTAACTCGCTGAGTTCGTGTCGTCGCAATAACACTTCGGCACGAGCCGATGCGATCTCGATTGAAATCGTATCGGTCAGCAGTTGTGCGATCGGCTGGCCTCGCTTCTTCCCGTCTTCGTCCAATTCTGGTGGTCCGACTGGATCGCCGGCGTCGACGAACAGTTCCGCGACTCGCCCGTCGACAGCGCTGCCGATGATGCTGCGTCGCGGTGGCACAACAGCACCAACGAACGTTTGCCCGGCCGAGACCTCGCGTTGCACGACGGGAGCAACGATTACGGCGACTGGTTGTTGAGGCGGTTGTGCTAAGGCGTCCGCAAAAAATGTCAGCAAGAATGCCATACTGACGAACATTCGAAGGGAAGAAGAGCCATGCATGGCAAGGTGAGTTCCGGGGCAGGGGAGGGGAGCGAGGTCGCTAGAGTCCACAATAAGTAGGGCCCCGAGCGGGGTCAAGCGACAGGGCCTTCGCCGCTGGCTATAATCAATGCCGTTTGATCGGTTATATGGAGGCAATTTCATCGTGGCGAGTGCATTTAGGATTTTGTGTGTCGGTTTCGTGAGCTGTTTGGTAGGAGAAAACATGGCGACTGCCAACGGCGCGGAGGTCGCTAGTGAGCGATTCGAAGCCAGAGTCTTTAAGACGGACGATGGCTCGCTTCCGTATCGCTTGCTGCGGCCCAAGGACTATGACCAGACTCGTCGCTATCCGCTCGTGATCTTTTATCACGGAGCCGGCGAGCGCGGGGATGACAACTTAAAGCCACTAGTGCATGGGATGAATGACTTTGCCAGTGACGATGTCATGGAAAAGTACCCGTGTTTTGTCATCGCGCCGCAATGCCCCGATGGATTGCAGTGGGTCGATACACCTTGGACGGCGGATGCTCACACGATGCCGGAAGAGCCGACGAAACCAATGCGTTTGTCGCTTGAGTTAATCGCCAGTCTACAATCCGAGTTTTCGATCGACGAGCGTCGGTTGTATGTCACGGGGCTTTCGATGGGTGGCTTTGGCGTGTGGGACGCGATTCAACGTCATCCGAATCGATTTGCCGCCGCCGTGCCGATTTGTGGAGGCGGTGATCCTGCCTACGCGAAGCAACTCGCAAGTGTTCCCATTTGGGCGTTCCACGGCGATGCCGATACAGCCGTCAAACCAAAGCGTTCACGTGACATGGTCGCTGCGCTGAAAGCAGCTGGTGGCGCGCCGAAGTACACGGAGTATCCCGGCGTCGGTCACAATTCGTGGGCAGCGACTTACGCGAATCGCAAGATGTATGCTTGGCTGTTTGCGCAGAAGAAGTCTAAATGAGGCCCAACGCTCGCAATTTCTAATTCCGCTGACTCTCCACGATTTGATAGAGCGTCACGGATTCGGAACGTGTCTCAACTGGCTGAGCTGCGAGTGAGCGTGGATCGTACTGATTTAATAGAACTAGATAGCTTGGAGTGTATTGGTATTCCTCGACCCGTTCCAAGTGAGCCATGTTGCGAGCTAAGTCTTCCTGGTAACCCTCGGTACGTAAGGCGTGAGGTCCTGCGACGAGGAAGGTTGGGACAGAAGAATCTCGCGTTGTGTCGTTGATGAAACGGAGATCACCTCCAGGAACGAAGCTCTGGGTTCCTGTAAGTTTCAGTTGAAAGAAGAGCCCTGGCTCGCCATAAACGACCACGATCGCTTCGTCGCGTCCTCCCCTTGCAAGTTCCGCTCGGTTGCCGACTTCCTCGATGATCTGCTTCGCGATCGGAACCCAACCAGTACGCGACTGCCAGGCAGGTATGCCGCGTTCGGCGATTCGGGGCAATGTCACCAAGAGAGCAAGGACACTCGCCACGAGCGCGACGACCCATCGCTTCGACACGCCATGGTGCTCACTCGGTTTGTCAGCGGTCTCCACGAGTTGGCTGATCGCGACACCAGCTCCAATCCAAACGGCGCACAGCCACGGTAAAGTCAGTCGTGGGTAAGGGTGATAGAAAGGCGTAGCGAGGAGTAGTCCGCCGATCCATGCCGCGAGAAAGTACAACGCTAAACGATCGTCGTCATTGGCAGCGGAGGCGAAGCGACGTCGATAGAGTTCTAGTCCGACGAACGACGTGGAAAGCGCGAACATGATCAACGCAGCGCCTAGCCATGCGGTTGCGGCACAAAGTCCAACAGCCAGTACGCACACCTTCAGAGAACGCTTTGGATTCCTAGGTGTAACTGCGAGTGCCGACAAAATCGCGATACCAATGGATGCACAAGTCGCCCATCCGTCGAAGTGTGACAGATTTGCATATTGTTGCGCTAAACTTGACACCCATCCGCCAAAGCCCACGAGGTACTGTCGGTGATTCGCCGCGACTTCTGCGTAGCCGCCGTAGGGTTGCAACTCGCGAAGGTAAGGGCTCCAAACGGCGAACGCGATCGCCGCGGCGCCAATCCAAAAAGCAATCAACCGAATTGTGTGCCGGCGACAATTTGCATCGATGGCAAACGCGATAACGAGCCCCCCGAAGCCAACTGCCAATGGCAACCAACCATTATACTTTGTCCACCACGCGAGTCCCGTCAGCAATCCTGCGATTCCTAGAAACAGATAGCTGCTTGTCGAGAAGGCGCGTTTCAAAGTCCAGACCGCTGCAACGAATAGCAACAACATCAACGCCTCGGTTAACGCCGCGCGTGAATACAAGGCGTGAAAGTCACTCAACGACGCGATCGCCAGTGTCGCAAGTCCGGCTTCGGCACCAAACCACTCGCGCGTCATTCGCCAGACCACGACTAGCGTTAAACATCCTGTGAAGAGGCTCGGAACTAATGGGGTCAGTGGATTGAGTGTGCGGGTCGTCGGATCTCGCGTCTGATCGACGATCATTGACCATTCAATCAAACTCGGAAGCAATGGCGGCGCGTAGAACCTGCGCTGTGGGTATTGGTAACCGGCGTCGGGACCGAACCAAATGTTCGACGCGTAGACGCCTTCATCAAAGTGTTCGATGGCCATTCGCGACGGGAAGGCAATGCGAATACTAACTCCTAGCACGAGGAGTATGGCGACCAACAGCCACTCACGCGTTGAAGGGGCGGTCGACGACGGTGATTCTGTGACGGTGATCTCGGGGCTCGGTGGATTGCCGTGGCGCTTTGATCGGCGCTTCGATCTTGACATCCCCATGTGATACGCGATTCGCTATTGAGTCGCCGGTTCGACGACTTCGCCCAGTTCTAAGAGTGTTGTGAACGAGTAGATTCCCGTATCGTGCCCGTCGCTGAAGTTGATTGAGTAGGCGTAGTTTCCGACCGGCTTCATGCCGAGGATCTTCAACGGTGCGGCCTCTTCTGTCTTTAGCACCGGCAGCAGTGGCGCGGGAGACTTACGCTGCTCGCGGCAGGTCGCGCACGGACAGCTCCTTCGTAACTGGCCAAATGAGTACCGGCGACTATGCCCATCGCTCCAACCGATGAGCAAATGCGTTTCGTCAACGAGTTCTAGTTTTGTCGGCGAGATGGATGTCATAATGCGTTCAGCGCCTGGAGCAATCGGTTAACTTCTTCGTCCGTGTTGTAATGCACCAACCCAATTCGCACCATCCCTTCGGGCTCTAGTTCCAATGTCTCGGTGATCTGTAAGGCGTAGTAGTTGCCGTGCCAAACGAAGATGCCTGCGTCACCCAATCGCCCGGCGATCTCTGTAGCGGTGAGTCGCTTGTGTGTAATAGAGACCGTCGGCAATCGCTCGCTGAACCGACTCGGATCGGTGATACCTCGCACTTGGACTTCGTCGATTGCTTGCAAACCCGCCAATAGCTTCGTCACGAGGCCTTGTTCATATTCACCCACCGCTTGATACGAAGCCTTTATAGCCGCTCGTCGATCGAGTGTTTGGTCGCTCGAAACGTCACGCCCTAAGTCAGCCAAATACTCAACGGCCGCCAACACTCCTGCGATGCATTCGTGATTCTGCGTTCCTGTCATCCACTTTTCCGGCAAGTCGTCCGAAGCCGGGCGCAGTTTATACGCGGTCAGCTTCTCCAAAACGTCTCGACGTCCCCACGTGATCCCGATGTGAGGTCCGAAAAATTTGTAAGCCGAGCAGGCGAGAAAATCGCAGCCGAAATCGTCGACATCGATCAATGCGTGGGGGGCGTAATGAACCGCATCAAGGAAGCTCAACGCGCCGACATCGCGCGCCATGGCGCAAATCTCTCGCACCGGATTGACGCTCCCCGTGGAATTCGACGCGCAGCCGACTGCGACCAATCGCGTCTTGTCCGAGAACTTCGAGCGAAAGTCTTCCATGTCGAGCGTGCAATCGTCGTGGTCAAACTCGACATAGCGAACCGTCGCTCCAGCGTCGTTCGCCGCCAGCGCCCACGGAGTGACATTGGCGTCATGGTCCAGTCGTGTAACGATGACTTCATCGCCGACGTTCCAGGTCTTTGACAGCGCGCGCGACAACGCGAACGTCAACGTCGTCATATTGGGGCCGAAAGAAACACAATCGGCATCATCCGCACCGAGGAGATCCGCGACCGCGCGGTGAGCTTCGTCGAGCATCGCGTCGCTTTCGCGACTTGTCGCAAACAATCCGCCGTGATTGGCATTGCGATGCGAAAGGTAATCTCCGATTGCATCAATGACCCTTTGCGGAACTTGCGTGCCCGCGGGGCCATCGAAATACACGACAGGAGTTTCATCATGCTGTCTGGACAATGCCGGAAAGTGCTGCCGGAGCGCAGTGACTTGTTGTTGCGTGAGTTGCATGGGGCGATTGAGTTAGCGGTCTCGATGGCTGTGGACAGAGATTGTTGACGAAGCAGCGAATGGGCGTGTTACCTTTGATCGATGAAGCGTTTACCTTTCCCCTCAAACCTTGGTAGCGAACCAATCTCGACGGTTTCAACATCGATGCGCAGGCCCAGCCGCAGCTGAAGTTCTTTCGCGATCCGAGTCGGTTCGTTTAACCGATCCTCAACTTCGATACTGAGCGCGTCCATCTCGCCGTCTCTGGTTGCTGTGATCCGGTACTCGATCACATGTGGAAAGCTATGCAGGATCTGTTCGATGGAACTTGGAAAGATGTTGACACCTCGAATAATCATCATGTCGTCAGCCCGCCCGATAACTCCACCGTCCAAAAAGACGAATCGATTCGAATTCGACGAGTTCCAACTTGGTCTCACCAAATCGCCCGTGCGATATCGAATGACGGGGCTGCCGGCACGACCGAGCGTGGTCAACACAAGTTCCGCAAGTTCTCCCTCGCTCGCCGCAGTGCCGGACTCGACGGATAAGAACTCGGCGATGAACTCGCTCTCGATGATATGCAAGCCTCGCTGTTCTACGTCGGCGTAGCCCCACGGCCCGACTTCCGAAGCGCCACTGTGGTCGACGACTTTCGCATTCCAAGCCGATTCGATTCGCTCGCGGACAGCAGGCAAGGAGCCGCCCGGTTCGCCCGCGACGATGATTCGCTGTACGTCAAACGAAGCGAGATTAATGTCGTTCTCGGCTGCCACCTCAACCATGTGAAGCGCATACGTTGGCGTACAACAGATCGTTGTCACTTGGTTATTGCGGATCGTGTCGAGTCTTGCGAGCGTACCTAGCCCGCCGCCCGGTATGACCAGACAACCTCTTGCCACCGCCGCATCAAACGCACTCCAGAATCCAATGAAAGGCCCAAAGGAGAAGGCCATGAAGACACGATCGGTCGCAGTCAGTTCTGCCGCGTCTAGCACAAACTGCCACGTTTTGATCCACCACTGCCAATCACTGTCCGTGTCGAGGACGACCAGCGCGTGGCCGCGCGTTCCGGATGTTCGATGGAAGCGTGTGTATTGTTCGACGGGATAGGTCAGGTTCTTGGCGAAGTCGCCATTGCGGCTACTTCGAATCAATTCGTCTTTGAAGGTAAACGGCAACTGGTCCAGATTAGCGAGCGATTTGAGGGGAAGATCGACGCCGGATAACTTCGACGCATAGAACGTGTTGTGCGGCAAGATCGTACTCAGCAACTCGTTTATCTTGTCCAGCTGAAGTTTCGCAAGCTCACTCGCGTCAAGCGATTCGAGTTCCCGGCGTCGTTCGTAGTTTGATTCAAGCATGTCAGCATGATAAGAGTTGGCTCGGCGGTGAAACAAGGTGAGGGAAAGGAGCACCGTGTACGAACCCCCTGATCTTTTCGCCATCGCCAACTATGATGGATGCAACCGCCGGCGTTGCGGGCAGACGCCTTGTTGCCTCCCCTCGTAGAGACCGTCCTCCATGACCGAATCGCCCCGCAAAGGCTCGCTGCTCGTCATCTTCTTGACGGTTTTCGTTGACCTACTTGGGTTTGGCATGGTGATCCCGCTACTTCCCATCTATGCCGACCAGTTCACGGTCGACGAACTAGGTTGGCAGCTGGGAGCACTGATGGCGAGCTTCTCGGTGATGCAATTCTTTTGCGCGCCATTGTGGGGACGCTTGTCCGACCGAATTGGTCGGCGGCCCGTGTTAATGATCGGACTCGCCGGTTCCGTCGTATTTTATCTTCTGTTCGGCGTTGCCACGTTGTTGAAGAGTTTGCCACTGCTGTTTGTTGCGAGAATTGGTGCTGGCATTGCCGGGGCGACGATCTCGACCGCCCAAGCCTACATCGCCGACACCACGTCGTTGGAGAATCGCTCCAAAGGGATGGCATTAATCGGAATGGGGTTTGGACTCGGATTTACATTTGGGCCGCTGCTGGGTTTCCTTGCCGTTCCAAGTGAAAGCGCCGCTCCCGGTCCGTGGCCCGGCTATGTGGCCGCAATCCTTTCGGCGATCGCTCTCGGTTTGGCGGCGTTTCTACTTCCTGAGTCGAAGCACGCTGATAGCGAAGCGGCGGGCAAGAAGATTATCGACGTGGAGGCTTTTCGCGTCGCGTTGTCGGTTCCTTCCGTCGCATTGATTCTCATTGCGTTGTTCGTTTGCATCTTCTCGTTTGGCAACTTTGAAACGACGCTTTCCATGCTTATCAAGGGCGGAGAGAAGGTCGGCGATAGCCCGTTTGAGTTTAGTTGGAAGAGTGTTTGTTTAACGTACGCGTTCATCGGGTTCACGCTCGCCGTGGTGCAAGGTGGAGTGGTTCGTCGGTTAGCAGGGCGGACGAGCGAAGGGACGTTAGCCGCAACTGGGGCGTTAATCGAAGTCGTCGGATTCGGATTGATGCTCGCCGCGATTTCTCGCGGATCGACCACTATGCTATTCGCCGCTTTGGCGGTTGTCGTGACAGGTTTTTCTTTCATGCAGCCGAATCTCAATGCGCTGCTTTCACGCCGCAGCGATCCCGAAAAACAAGGGATGATTCTTGGTGTGGGGCAAAGCGTTAGTTCACTTGCCAGAATCTTTGGCTCGGGGCTTGGCATACCGCTCCTGAAGATGCAGATTGCGATGCCCTATTATGTCGCGACGGGACTGATGGGATTGGGATTGCTGCTTGTCGTGATTGCATCGCGTGCGGGGAAGGATTATGCGGCTTCGACGTGAGCAATCAAGAATGGCGTCAACAATCGCGTATCGCCGAACTCGCAGCCTTAGCGGTCAGCAAACGGTTGGGTTGCCCGTCCAAATCGCGTTACGACTTCCCAAAGCCTCCTCCGCCTGGAGTCTTAATGGTTAATCTGTCGCCAACATCGAGTTTCAGATGAACTGAGCCCGCAAGTTTTTCATCGCGGCCATCCGCGTACTGAATTGAGTTGGCACCACCTTGCCCGGATGATCCACCGGCCACGCCGTACGGATTATACAAACCGCGACGCTCACAAAGTGTCGAAAGTTGTAATGGCTTGAGAAAGTCGATGCGCCGAACGATGCCATCGCCACCTCGATGTTTGCCACCGCCGCCCGACCCAAGCCGAATCGAAAACTCTTTCAACCGAACCGGATATCGTTGCTCGAGGATCTCTGGGTCGGTGAGCCGAGTGTTTGTCATGTGCGTGTGAACGGCGTCAGCTCCATCCGAATCAACGGTCGCTCCGGCACCGCCACCAATCGTTTCGTAGTAGCCAAACGACTCGTCGCCAAAAAGCAGATTGTTCATAGTCCCTTGGCTGGCTGCTGCGATGCCGAATGCGCCAAGCAGTACGTCGACGACTCGCTGTGATGTCTCGACATTACCACCGGCGACCGCAGCGCATTGCTCCGGCGAAGCACCTTCCGGAGGGTTCAATAGACAAGTGGGCAATACAATCTCGACGGGAGCCAAGACGCCTTGATTCAGTGGAATGTCTTCATCGATCAAGCACCGTAAACAATACATGACGGCGGCCGTAACGATGGCCCGGTTCGCGTTCAGATTGCCCGATAGCACGGGGCCCGTGCCAGTGAAGTCAATCGTCGCCGTCTCGCCCTTAACGGTAACGTTCACCGCGATCGGCGAGCCGTCGTCAAGGTGATCGACGAATTGATGCTGACCGTCTGGGAACCGCGAGATTGCGTTCCGAGTTTTCTGCTCGGCCGCGCTCTGAATGTGCCGCATGTAGGCATCGACGACCGTCCACGAGTAGCGGTCGATTAATCGCAGTAGATCGTGCGAGCCCTGTCGATTTGCCGCGATCTGCGAGGAGATGTCGGCCAGATTGTCTTCCACATTGCGAGTGGGATGTGGCCCTGCAAGCAGTAGGTCACGCAACTGGTCGATTCGCAGCCCGCCGTCATCGACGACCTTGAAGTTCCGGACTAGCACTCCTTCTTCCGCTAGGTTGTTCGAGAAGGGCGGCATCGATCCAGGGGTAATGCCACCGATTTCAGCGTGATGCGCTCGGCTCGCCGTGAAGAAACGCAATTCGTGTGTCGTCTCATCATGAACTGGGGTCACGACAGTTACATCGGGAAGATGCGAACCGCCGCGATACGGATCGTTCGTGACGACGACGTCACCTGATCGCATGTCCGGGTTGTCGGCAATTATCCGTTTGATCGTTTCACTCATCGCGCCAAGATGAACAGGGATATGTGGGGCGTTCACCACAAGATCGCCAGTCTTTGTGAACAACGCACAGCTGAAGTCGAGTCGCTCTTTGACGTTCACGCTGCTTGATGTATTTCGGAGCGTGATCCCCATCTGTTCGGCAATGCCGGCAAAGTGGTTGTTGAATATTTCCAGTAAGATCGGAGAGGGGGAAGTGGGGAGAGAGGAGGAACTCTCGTAATCATCCTTGTCTCCTTCTCCTTGTCTCCCGCGATCCTCGTCGCCGAAAGCGCACAACAGCAGTTCACCTTCAGAAAGCACCTCCGCCCGCCAGCCGGGATCGATCACCGTTGTCGAGACATCTTCCAGTACGATCGCTGGCCCGTGGACGAGGTTTCCTGGTTGAAGCGCGTTGCGTTGATAGATCGGTGTATCGTGTTTCTGGCCACCGAAACATACCTGCGTATGGCGAAGTGGGTTCGGATATGAGGTCGTCGCGTTTTGCTGAGAAGTTGGGAGCGAAATCGTTGATCGCCCGATCACCTCAACGCGCGCGGTCACGATCTCCAGTGATCGATCTTCATGGACGTACCCGTAAAGTTGCTGATGTTCCCTCAGAAACGCTGCGCGATAGTCGTTATTATGCGGTTGCCGTACGGAAAGGCACGCATTCAGACCTTGGAAGCGGATATCGATCGAAGCGTTCGATTCAATCGACTCCGCAGCAATGCCCTCGGCGAGTACTTTGTCGCGAGCAGTTCGCGTTAGTCGATTGAATGTGAGTTCCAAGTCGGCGAGTGTTTCGGTGGTGAAGGGTTGGTAAACACCTACTGCCTCGTGACGCACCACGTTCGCCATTCCCGCACCCAGGGCACTTAAGATGCCAGAATCGGGGTGATTCAAGATTTTGTGAATCTCCAGTTCTGCCGCGATCGCGCACGCGTGTTGTGGTGCCGCACCGCCAAAGGCGACGAGTACATAGTCGCTGGGGTCGTAGCCTTTCGCGATCGAGATCGATCGAATCGCCTTGGCCATATTGGCATTTGCGACTTGAAGGAAACCATCAGCGAGTTCGGTCGGCGAGAAGCGAGTTCGCGTCGTGACCCCAATTTCATCTCGCAGTTCGAGGAGCCGTTGCTCGATGACGTCGGTCGGTTGCAACGGAATTGGAAAGTGGTCGGGCAGCACTTTGCCGAGGAAGAGATTGATGTCGGTCACCGTCAGCGGACCACCTCGGCCGTAACAAAGAGGACCGGGATCGGAACCGGCGCTTTGCGGGCCGACGCAAAGCTTCACACCATCGAACCAGCAAACTGAACCGCCGCCAGCGGCAACGGTTTCGATGGCCATCATCGGCGCTACGACTCGAACGCCAGCTTTCTCTGTTTCATATTCCAGCTCATATCGTCCGTCGAATCGCGAAACGTCGGTGCTCGTACCACCCATGTCAAAGCCGATCGCCCGTCCAAAGCCAGCAGCTGTGGCGACCTGCGAGAATCCGACAACTCCACCGGCAGGGCCGGAAAGGATGCAGTCCTTGCCCGAGAACTGTTCGGCAAGATTCAAACCGCCAGCTGACGTTAACAATCGCAACTCGCTCGCCTCGCCCAGCGACTCTCGCAGCACTGCGACATAATCACGGAGTACAGGAGTCAGATACGCGTCGACGACCGTCGTATCGCCTCGCGACACGATCTTGATGAACGGTGCGACTCGGCTCGAGATGCTAATCTCCTGAAAGCCAACGTCGCGAGCGATTGCTTCCACGAGCGCTTCATGGTCCGCGAAACGATACGCGTGCATGAGGCAAATCGCGAGCGAGTCGATACCCTCGTCGCGAAGCTTCTGTAGCGACTCACGGATTGCCTCGGGGTTCGCCGGCACCAGAACTTCACCCGCGGCGGAAACTCGTTCGTCGATCTCAATTGATTGTTCGAATAATGGTTCTGGCTTCTTGATAGCCAGGTCGAACAATCGCGGACGATTCTGATAGCCGATCCGCAGGATATCACCGAATCCTAGCGTTGTCACGAACGCAGTTCTCGCGCCCGTTCGCGTGAGCAGTGCGTTGGTACCTCTCGTTGTCCCGAGTCGCACCGAGACCGGAGGGATTGGCTGATCCAACCGGCTGCCGAGCGACATCCGGATCGCAACAATTGGCGCAAGCTCTTCGGCGGTCAGTTCGAATAGTTGTCCTGGATTCGGTGTAACTGCGAGAGAACTGCTGAGTCGTAATGCGCTCTCGGTGGCCGAGTAAGACGCCACCTGAGATTCGGCGACGACTCGCCCATCATCGCCGAGCAGCCGAAATCGGTATCCCCTCCAGAAGTCATCGGGCTCGCTGTTGAGCGGAGAAACAATTCGCTCGCAGGTTGAACCATCGCCGACGCTTCCCTTTGTCACACCCGAACTTAGAAGCTTCTTGCGAATGAGCGATCCATCTGGACGCCGAGCGATACAGTCGGTGAACGTACCACCGACGTCAATCCAAAACTGCCAACGCTCTGTGGACATTGACTACCGAGCCAATGCGACGGATTCTTTGCCACCGACGCAAATCAGATGCGAGTAAGTGCGGAGGAATAGCTTGCCGCCTGACACGGCTGGTGTGGAACGGCTTGGTTCGCCGAGGTCATTTTTGGCGAGCAGCTTGTACTCTTTCTCATCGGCGGCGATGACCCAGACCACACCGTCTTCGTCCAGACAATAAATCCGATCACGCACGCGAATCGGCGAACCAGAGAACGCAGCTTCCGTGCGCTCGAGCCAACGGATCTTTCCGGTTGGTGCGTCGAAGCAGGCAGCAAATCCTTGATCGTACAAGCAGAAAACAGCATCGCCCTTTGCGATCAGAGAAGGAACGTACGGCGCTTTGAAGGTGCCACTGTTTTTCAATTCGTAAGCGACCGCGGGCTGTTTTCCCGGCTTAATCGCAGCCACGTAGTTGCCGGAGTAACCACCCGATCCGGTCGATCCGAAGATGTGCCCGCCCGCGGTAATCGGTGAGCCAACCGTTCGCATCTTGAATACGCCTTCGATGGCCCAGTTCTTTTCGCCCGTATTCGGGTCGAGGCTGAAGACACCGTTGCCTGTGCTGATACAAACCAACTCGTCGGTTCCGCCTTCAGGAGCGTAGATGAAAGGGACGGAGTAGCAGACGTTCATGCTCACCAGCGGCGTGCGCCAGACTTCCTCGCCCGTATCACGCTTGAAGGCCATCATGAAACTGTCGCCGGGTTTCTCACCGTCCTTTAGCTGATTCGCCTGCTGCGAATTGTGCAAGATCACGAGATCGTCGTACAGAATTGGAGATGCACCAAACCCGTGCTGGCTAACCCAGCGGCCAAGGTTCACGCTCCACGCTTCCGTGCCGTCGTGATTGAAGGCCTTGAAACTCGTCTCAGATGGCGTCGACCAGCCAACATAGGCATGCTTTGCATCGACGGCGGGCGAAGACGAAGCAAAGCTGCTACGAATGTGCAAGTGATGCGATTCAGACTTGTATTCTTTCCGCCACACTTGCGAGCCATCGATTGCGCTGTAGCACAGCATGTAACGCGTTGCCGTGTCAGGATCGGCGCTCAACAGGAAAACCTTGTCTCCCCAAATCGCGGGCGACGAATGACCGAGTCCCGGAATTTCTGATTTCCAATTGTAATCGGCCTCAGTCCACTTCACGGGGATCGTAGCTGCTTCGCTCACGCCCGTGCCATTGGGACCTCGAAAGCGCGCCCATTCCTGAGCTTCGACGATTCCAGATGTGAGTTGTAGCGCGCCGATAAGACAGATGAGTGCAACGTAAGAACGCATTGCGTGGACCCTTCGTTCGGGAGGGAAATGGGGCAGGGGTTGTATGACAGGAATGGTAACTTAGCGAGCCGACAGATGCCAGAGTCCAGTAGCTCGGTTGCTTGACGCCTGCTCGATTTTCACGCACCCCTTTGATTCTCCGAAACCAGACATTTACGTGACGCCGTGTTTCTGATTCGTTAACCTATTTGGTCTTCGTCCGCACGGAGAGTTCGTCGAATGGGAGGCCGCCCCGATATGGATACGCCGCGTCACGAGTACGATTTCGTCGCCAACGCCTACGCGCCACCACAGCCCGACGCGACGGGGCCTCTAGCTGATTTTCGTGACGAGGCTGCTGCGTCGAGTGTTCGGTTAGTTGCCGAGTCGTTCGGTCGGCGGCCAGAAGATCTTGGCGAGTCGCTCTGTTTGCCTGTCGAGAATCCGGCTGATTTGCGTGGAATCAAATGGTCGTTGCTGCTTCGTCTGGTATTCGGCGTCGGCGGCATCGCTGTAGGGGGCATTCTCGCCCTGGCTTTACAGAAGATGCCAGAATGGAAAGAACAGTTCGAGGCTCTGATACTTTCCGTTGCAATGTGTTTTTCGATCGGCGGGATCGGCCTGCTGTTGACGGCGGCCACGGTTGGACGAAGTTTCTCACGCCGCAGAATCGGGGATCGCTATGATGCGCTGTGGGCACTTGGCAGCGCGATCAAGCCATTGGGCGTTTCGGTTGAAGACGCAAGTACGTTTGAGAAGATGAAGCTAGTTCCCGAAGATCTCGCGTGGATCGGCTTCGATCGATCTCGGCGAATGTTATTGATCGAGGGCATTCGGTATCGCTACCTGATCCACTCGGAGGACGTCTTGGACATCGAGCAAGTGGCCGGTGCGACGACTACGGGAATCGCAATCTCTTATCTCATTGACACAACGACTCTGAAAATCGCTTTGCAGTACGACAGCGTAAAGCACGAACTCCGCCGCCAAACGATTGGCGCTCGCGTTGATCCGCTCATGAAGCCGATCACCGAGACGCTCGTTGAGCAAGCAACTTTGGTCTGATTCAATGCTGCTCTAACAGCCGGCGCTTTGCGTTCTGAGCCAGTTCACGACTCTCCAGTCCATCCACCACCGATCAGGATCGCTGCCTTTGGATTTCGCGATGTGCGCGACGTGTCCACCATACTTCGTGATTAGTAGCTCGATGCTTGGCGACAAGTCAGCTCGGCGAAACATCTCGACAGGAACGACCGGGTCATCTTCGGCAGCGAGGATTAGCGTTGGCAATGCGATCTCGTTCAGGCGAGGTATCGCGCTTGACTGCGTGTAATAGTCCGTCACGTCTCGGAAACCGCTCAGCGGAGCAGTGAAACGATTATCGAACTCGACGATGCCCTTGGGAGTCGGGTGCAGCGGAATGTCAGCGAGCCGTGGCATTTGCTCGCGTCGATCATGTAGGAACCGAACCAAACGTCGCGAAAAGTTGCGACTGTAGATCTGGTTCCAACCTTCGTCGATATTATTGCCGCAAACGACGAGATCGATCGGCGGCGCAACCGCGATGACGCTGTCGAGATTGGCAAGCGGTTGATCGCCCAATTCGCCTGCAAGTTTCAGGCTTATGTTGCCTCCCATCGAAAAACCGATGACGGTTAACGGTGCTTCCGGGCAAAGCTCATGAACTTTCAGTGCCGACGCTTGAGCATCTTCGCTTCGACCGGCGTGGCCTGGGTGCTGTGCGAGTTTCGCTCCAGCTCCACATCCGCGCATATCCATTCGGAACACGCGAATGCCGACATCGTTCAGTTTCCCTGCGACTCGGACCATGTACGGCGAGCCGTGACAGCCGGATACTCCGTGCAGAAGAAGTGCGACACGGTCCTGTGGTTGCCAGTTGTCGGGGCAATCATCATGTAGCACGAGACGGTCGCCATCCCCCACGTCCACACGGTGTTGTGTGGCACGATAAGGACGCGAGTGGCCCTTGATGTAGGCTCCCGCGATGGTCTGCATGTGTCCGCTTCGCAGCATCGGGTGCGGGATGAATGGTGGGACGTCCATCATTTCAATCCGTGCTCTTCGACCTTACGATAGAGTGTCGCGCGACCGATCCCAAGCAGACGTGCGGCTTCCGGTATGTTGCCGCCTGTTCGCTCGATGGCCTGTTTGATCAGTTTGCGTTCCCAGAAGTCAATCCGTAGCGATTCCAATTCGTCGCTTGTATCACGCAAACCAAGATCTTCCGGCTTAATCTGAGTGCCCTCTGCCAAGACAACGGCGCTGTCGATGACATTGCGAAGCTGCCGCACGTTGCCCGGCCAGTTGTATGCCAAGAGCCTCTCGCGAGCTGACGGAAGTAAGACTAACTCGGGCCGCGCATGTTGCTTCTTGAAATGCTCCAGGAAGAACATTATCAGCAGTTCGACGTCCGTGCCACGATCTCGCAACGGCGGGATGTACAACTCGAAAACACCGAGACGATAGAACAGATCTTCGCGAAAGCGGCCGTCGCGAACGAACTCGCGGAGATCTCGATTTGTTGCCGCAATGACGCGTACGTCGACATTGATCTCAGCTTGTCCGCCGACGGGAAGGAACGGATGGCCTTCGAGGATGCGAAGTAACTTGGCCTGCCCGTCCAATGTCATCTCGCCAACTTCGTCCAAGAACAACGTCCCTGAATCCGCTTGCTGAAACCAGCCGACACGGTCGAATTCCGCTCCGGTGAACGCTCCTTTCTTGTGCCCGAACAGCTGGCTCTCCATCAGGTCGCGCGGAATCGCAGCGCAATTAACCGACAGCATGGGCCGATCCGCTCGCGGGCTCGCTCGGTGCAGGCCACGCGCGACGAGTTCCTTGCCACACCCGCTCTCGCCTCGCACGAGTACGGCGCCCGGTGCTCGCGCGATCTTCATGATCTTGTTCCTCAAGTCGAGCATCGGAGGACTTTCGCCTAGAAGCTCGTCCGAGCTTGCCGTCTGAGCTGCGAGTCGCGCGTTGTCCGCCTGTAGCGTCGCGAGCTGATGAGCCTTTGCCAATGCGATCGCCAGCATGTTGGCAACCGACATGGCAACTTCAAAATCACTTTGGCGGAACCGCCCCCGTTCCAGATACAAGTGCAGCGCTCCGAGCATCGTGCCGTCACGAATCGTGGGGATGCAGATCGCATCGGCGAAATGCTGCATGCTGTCCGAAATCTTGCCGGTGGAATGTTTGCTGGTCCAGACCGCACGACGTTTTCGGCTGACCATGTCAGTTAATGTCGCGCTCAGCGCCAGTTGTTCCGCTGATGTCTCGGGCAAGACTCGCTTCGCTCGCAATTCCCCTTCATCGTCGATCCACAGAAAACCTACCAGCGACGCCCCTGACCTCTCGCGCATGACTTCCAATGACGTTGTGATCACTTCCTCTTGGTCACTGCACCCAAGAAGTGTGATGCTCAACTGATAGATGTCGAGCAAGTCCTTGGCTTGCTCTTCGTCACACAGCGCGGGCGCTGCAAACGTACTCGTGTCGCCGCTGCCCATTGGTGCGTCGAGGATCACGGTCTCGGTTGACTCGAGATGCTCCGCTCCTGATTCAGTCGTCGTTCGTTCGTCTGTCCGAAACGAAAACTCAGCGTCACCAATCTTCAAGACGCAACCATCGACGAGTCGAACTTCGTCGATCTTCTGTCCGTTCAGAAAAGTGCCGTTGCGGCTTCCTGCGTCGCGTGCCCACCACCCATCGTCGTCACATGAGACGACGGCGTGAACGCGTGAAGAGAGTGGGTCGGTCAAGATGATTTGGCATTCCAAGCCGCGACCGATCTGATTATCTGTGTTCGGATCAAGCAGATAGTTCGAACCGCTTCGCGCACCAGATGTCAATGTCAGGTAAGCGAGCATAGCGGCGAAGATTCCTTGGAACGCACGGGGTTGGGCGAGAGCTGACGCAGTATACTGGGGACGGGCACCAATGACCAATGACCAATGACCAATGACCAATGACCAATGACCAATGACCAATGACCAATGACCAATGACCAATGACCAATGACCAAACAGGAATGTTGCTAGTCGGGCATGGGACTCGTGACCAACGAGGTGTTGCGGAGTTCTTGAAGACGGTCGCAATGGTGTCCGAGTTGTTACCGGATGTCATTGTCGAGGCCGGATTCCTTGAGTACGCGGAGCCATCGATTGATACGGCCTTGAAGCGTTTGGTTAACCGCGATGTTCATGAGCTAGTTGTCGTGCCACTGCTGTTATTCGCCGCTGGGCATGCGCAGCAGGATCTCCCCGATGCGGTCGCAAAGTCGATCGCCCCTTCGTCGCAGGTGAAGATCCGCCAAGCCGAACCGCTTGGCTGTCATAGCGAGATTCTCGCGGCTTCAACAGAGAGGTACCTCGAAGCACTCGACCAAGAGCGAATCGATGTTACCGGTGATGTGGCACTTGTGATGGTCGGTCGCGGAACGAGCGATGAGGCGGCTATCTCGGACGTACGAAAGTTCGTCGAATTGCGAACTAGGCAAACGCCTGCCGCAGAAGTTTACACGGCTTTCCTGGCCGTGGCCGATCCTTCGGTCGACGAGATCCTGCGATCCGTCCAACGATCGCCGTGCAGCACGATAGTCGTTCAACCACACCTGCTCTTCCACGGTAAGCTAGTTGTCGATTTGCAAAGTAAAGTCGTCGACGCGCGGGCAAGCGGGTCGAGCCAACAGATCTTGCTGGCCCGACACCTTGGGCCGTGCCATCAAGTGGCTTTGGCGGCGGTTGACCGTTTTCATGAGACCGAAGCCGCTCTCGACATATAGTTGTCCTGCGAAAGAGGTTCGGGGCACGCCCGTTTGGAGTCCCCAGAACATCGATCTTGCCTCAGCTCACATTTGCGCTTACTATCGGATAAGCTGTTGCCTATAAATAGGTTGCGAATTATCCGCTTCTTCACCACATAGACGCAAGGAAACATGATGCGCAGCGATTATCACAATGTGAGTGGAAAACCCAATGTCAGCGAAACACCCAACGTGGCTCGTAAGCGTTGTTTAGGACTCTTATTCGGTTTTGTCCTCTTCGGCGGACTGTCTGTCGCTTGGCTGACGTTGCCCGCTGCTCCACTCGATGGGCCCGGTCGGAGTGATCGGCGCGTCACGCGCACGGTCAAGTCCTTCATGGAACACGAGCATCTTTCCCGTCACCCGCTGGATGACGAGATATCGACGCGCGCGATGAAGGCGTTCTTAAGTGGATTCGACCCGCGAAAGATGTACTTCTTGCAGTCAGATATCGACGAGTTTATGGCGAAGGAGCTTTTGTTAGACGACGAAGTTCAAGAAGGCAACGTGCGGTTTTCTTATACGGTCTTCAATCGCTTTCAAGCACGTCTCGACGAGCGCGTGGCTTTGGTCAACGAGCTCGTTGACCAACCCCATGACTTTACGGTCGATGAAAACATCGTCACCGACCCGGATGCATTGCAATATCCCCGTACGGAAGAAGAGGTCACCGATCGCTGGCGGAAACTTATCAAGTTGAACTTGTTGACTTTCAAAGCCGACGACCTGTCGGATGAAGAGGCTCGTGCCAAGATTAAGCGTCGCTATCAGAGTTTGGCCAAACGCTGGCACCAAACGGACACTGACGAGTTGCTCGAGCGCTTCCTCACCGCTGTTACCAGCAGCTACGATCCGCATACAAGTTATATGTCACCTAGTTCGTTCGAAAACTTCCAAATCATGATGCGATTGAATTTGGATGGCATCGGGGCGGCGTTACAGATTTCCGAAGACGGCTACACGGTTGTGACGAAAGTAATTCCCGGTGGCGCGGCCGATAAAGATGGTCGGCTAAAGCCTGACGACCGGATTGTCAGCGTTAGCGACGCCGACGGCGGGATGGTGGATATTGTCGACATGAAGCTGAATGATGTCGTTCAGTTGATTCGGGGGACAGCAGGGACCGTCGTGAAGCTTGGCGTACAGCCAGGTGGAATTGGGGAAACGAGTGTTTACGATATTACGCGTGCCAGAATCGAGTTGGCGGACAGTGCGGCACAGGGCGAGGTTATTCAACGTGGAACCAAGCCGGACGGTAAGCCCGTTCAAGTCGGTGTGATCGATTTGCCCAGCTTTTATATGGATATGGAAGCGGCACGCGATGACAACGGCAAGAATTCTTTTCGCAGCACTACCCGCGATGTCGGTGTGATCTTAAATGACTTCAAGTCAAAGAACGTTGACGTCGTTGTCCTTGATCTGCGTCGCAACGGCGGCGGAAGTTTGACAGAAGCAATCAATCTGACCGGCCTGTTTATCGATCAAGGTCCCGTGGTTCAAGTGAAAGACGCGATTGGTCGCATTCAGAGTTACAACGATCTTGATGCCGGTATGGCGTGGGACGGACCACTGGTCGTCTTGACGAGCAAGTTCAGTGCGAGTGCGAGTGAGATTCTCGCAGGTGCCATTCAGGATTATAATCGCGGGTTGATCATCGGCGACGAATCGACCCATGGCAAAGGAACGGTTCAAAGTCTGTTGAATTTGGGCAGCCAAATCTTCCGTAGCCTGCCAGACCCTCCGAATCTTGGTGCATTGAAGATCACGATGCAACAGTTCTATCGCCCGAATGGCGACAGTACTCAGAAACGCGGTGTGATTCCGGACGTTGTTCTGCCGTCCTTGACGAACGCGATTGGGATGGGAGAAGGTGACTTGGACTATGCCGTTGACTTCGATAGCATCCCGATGGCGCAATTCACGGCTTACAACATGGTCGGTGCCGATGCCCTGAAACGCCTTCGCACTGATTCCACTGGTCGGATTAAGGAATCGGACGAATTCTCCAAAGAGCTGACGCGGATTGCTCGTTACCAACGAATGAAAGATGAAAAGACGATCTCGTTGAACGAGGAAAAGTACCGTGCGCGCCGAGAGGCCGAACGCGACGCGGAAGACGAAGAAGAGAAGCACTTTGACGAACAGCAAGGGAACAAAGAACGCGAGATCTTTGCTGACGATTTCTATAACAAAGAGATTGTCAATATCGCGCTGGACTATTTGAAAGAACTGGCGAATAACAAAGTTGCTCGAGTTCAGTAATATGGTCGGTCCTGTTACCGGGCGCTGATCGTGACGGTCATCTGTCCCGTGTTGTCGGCAATTTCATTCCAGGCATCGCGGCATCGCAAGTAGAGCTTGCCGTTAGTCTTTGATTGCCACGTGCCGCTAACGCCCAGCGGGAATGGTTCGCTAAGCGTATGACCAGTTAACACGATGCCGACCAATTGCCCCAGTTGGTTCTTGTCGCCGTCGGCATCGGTTTGCTCGCCACCGACAGAAAGGGACCATTGGCCCTTCACTCGGTAGTCGTATCGCTGTCCACTGGTTACGGTGACGCCAGACGGCTGAAATCCTTTGCCTGCGACAGCAAAAGTTTTGCGCGATTCGCCTGCGACTAACGCAGCAAAGCGATGGTTCCAATCCCACGAGCAGAGATCGACTCGGTATCCGAATGAGGCATGCTTTAGAAAGAGTTGGTGCTCAAACTCGATCTGATCGCGCACCGGAGCGAAGAACTCGTCGAACGCATTTCGCTGCTCTCCGACAAAGACGTTCCCCAAGTTGCGAAAGCGTTTCGAGTAGTTCGGGTTATGAAGCATCATGTAGCAGAAAGCCCAGCTATGAAGATACTCGTCACGTGCCTGTGCGACGTCGTCTGCATCGGCGTCTGTCCAAACATCTGCCGAGACGTGCCGACCCTGAGTTGCAGGATCATCCATCATGCGACTGAGTGACTGAAAGATCCGCTTGCCCGTGCTTCCTGTCGTAAGAATCTTCGAAAGCGAGGTGTGGTCGCTGCCACGTAGGGTCTCGAACTGTTGTTCCGAACACCGGATGCCGGACGCTCGCGTACTCCGCTTAACGACCATCTCCGCCATGCCTTCCTTATACCATTCGGGTCCTGATGAACCGAACGTGTGAATGCAATAGGCGTGAATCAACTCGTGTTCTGCGACACCTCGCTTACTGGAGGCATAAACCGTGGGCTCATTCCGCAATTGTTTCCCGCTGCCCGCCATCTTCGGCAACGTCGCACCGCCAACGCCATCAATGATCACTCGAGCCAACCGATGTGGCAACTGCGCGTCGGTCCAAGCAGCGAGATCATGAACGACGAAACATTCGATTTGCCCGTTTGGCTTCCGGCCCCAGTATCGAGACGCGAACACGAGCGTTTCTTCAAGTCGTTTGTACAACGATTCGGCGTCGGACTCGGGCAAGTCCGTCCGCACGAGTAGACGCGAGGACCGATACTCACGAATCAGCGTCTTTGGATTCTGTGATGCGTCACGCCCCTGTGGCTCGTCGGCTGATGCGGCAGGCGGCGCGAGCATTCCTAGCAAGGCGACTAGACAGAGAGCGTAGTGAGTCAAGTGAGGCATGTTGCGACGATTGCGATCTGCCAGTCGTCGCGCCACAGTGAAGAGGAGGAGCGGATTGGCGAATTGGAACTCTAATGAATGGGCTAACGTTCTTGACGGACCCTCAACGCTACGGAATCGATGGCGAACTCTCCCGTTGCTCCAAACATTCCAACCGCGACGACCGCCAACTTGGCCGTTGGTGGCACTGGAATTGTGGCTTGCTTCTTCACCCAGCTAATCGTTCCGTACCAAGGGCCTGCTGATTTTGAACCGCAGGGCGCCTGTTTGTCGTCGAAGAAGCTCACATTGACTCGGGGAAGCTCGCGCGGCGAGCGCCCCGGACGCACGTCCGTTGCACGCAGATAGAGCGAGATGTCAATCGCAGCGATCTCCCGTCCGTTTACGCCGACCGCTTGCAATGCCTGGGCTCCTCGGCCAGCCGTATCGTTGCTGAACGCTAGAAATCGTTCTCCATGCATCGCCTCTTCATCGCCCACGATCGTCGCTTGGCGAACGTAGTACCAGGCCAGTAGTTCGTCTTCGTCGTCGGTTAGTTCGAAGCTCGCGTTCCGCAACTTGGGAATGCCGTCATCGTCCTTTCGGTCACGCACTTTTTCAGCGCGACCCGTCATGGGGACAAAGAACGTCGGTTGGAGCGACTCGGCTTGTAGCTTCCCGTTCACTTTCTTCAGCAGAACGAGTGTTTGTTGATAGCGCTCTCCCAACGGAACGACCATACGTCCGCCCTCACGAAGTTGTTGAACGAGCGCTGGTGGCGGTCTTTCGGGCGAACAGGTAACGATGATGCTGTCGAACGGTGCATGTTCCGCCCAGCCTTGATAGCCATCGCCAATCTTGGTGTGTACGTTGTCGTAGTCTTGGCGTCGTAGCGTCTGCGCCGCCTTGCGTCCGAGCGACGATACGATCTCGATTGAATAGACATCAGCCACTAGCGGGCTAAGCACTGCCGCCTGATAACCGCTTCCCGTACCGATCTCTAAGACCTTATGGGTCGGGCGAGGCTTCAATGCCTGTGTCATGTACGCCACGATAAACGGCGGTGAGATCGTTTGGCCTTCGCCAATCGGCAACGCCATATCGAGGTAAGCTAAATGACGCTGTTGCGGCGAGACGAACAAGTGTCGTGGCGTTTTACTTATGGCCGCGATAACTCGCGGGTCCTCAATTCCAGCCTCGGCGACTTCTTCCCGAACCATCCTCGCGCGAGCTTCCGCCAATTGTGCTTCGCTCTGCGAATACACCGGCGATATCGCACACACAATGCAGAGGCTGCATACCGATCGGACGATACATATTGTGCGAGGCAACACCAACGATCCGACCTTTCAAAACGGCAAGGTGCGATAAGAAGATTGCCGGACGATCGGAGCCGAATGTCGATGAAAAACGCGATATGGTCGACGCACAACCAAGAAAGGGCAACGGATTCAGTTTAGTTGGTTCTTAGACGTGCGGCAACGAGGAAACAGGACTCTCCACCGAGTCGCGACACACTCGTAACGATATCAACGTCTGTAGGCCCGGATTAAGTTGCTCGCTCCTAATTGGACGGCTCACATCAGAGCCAATGTTTTTCGCACGAAACACACAAGGTGGCGCTGTCGAACTAACGTTCCTGCCTGGAAACAAGGAACACAGTGCCTACTCCTCAACGGCCTCTTTCTTCAAGCCTTCCGCCTGCAGCTTTCGGAAGGCGTCAACACCGAATCCTTCGTCGGCAGCTGTCTCGCCTTCTTTAATGAGATCGCCGCGATTGAGTCGAATCTTCTTGTACTCGTCCTCGGAGACGACGTAGTACCAGTCGGCGAAGCGGGCGTTCAACTCGCGAACCTTCTCGACGGCCTTGTCCCGTTTGTCCTTTCGTTCGTCGACCTTGCGCTGATTCTCTTTCTCGATCCGTTTGATCTCTTTGTCCAATTCTGACTCTTCTTCGCTCTCTTCTTCCGCTGCGGTATCGGCCTTTTCTTCTTCCTCTTCTTCTTTAGCAACATCACCATCGGCGGCGGGAGGCGCTGCTTCGGCCGCGGGTGGTGGAGGTACGTCGGCTGACTCGGGCTTCTCGGGTACTTCTTCCAGTTCAGGAGCAGGGAACTTGTCTTCGTTGACAACCGCTGTCACCATCAGGTACCGATTCAGTTTGCTCTCGTCGGAGCCTTCCTCGGTCCCGGCGACGTTTCCGAATCGAAGCACGTACTCGTAGCCGTCTTTCATGTACACGTGCAAGTCGCCGTTTGCCGACAGGATCTCGGGATCGCCACCGCTGATCGAAAGGGGATAGAAACCGAGCCTGACTAGCGAGTTGACACTTTCTTGGTCGTTAAGGAATTCTTCATTTGCCATCAAGTCTGCGCCCAGACCTGCTGGTTTGCGACGGACGTCCACGATCTTTAGATCCGCGAGAGCGTTCTTCAATTCATTCAGCTTGTCGCTGTTCAACTCTTCGCCGGGAAGCAATTCACTCGCGACGGGCTTTAGCGCTTCGGCACCACCGCCTTGTCGATAAGTGAGGAACTCGTTCAGTTCCCACTTGTTGTCAGTGCCGTTCCAGTCAGCGATCGCATCGAACTTCGGCTCAATTTGAAAGCCGCGCGTATTGCGCAAAACGGAATAATCCTTCACCTTCAATTTCTCGACGTCGAGGGCCGCAAGGTCGAGCAAATCTTGTTTAATCCAGTCGTCAAACTTGGTGGAGAAACGATCCGGATCGATCTGCACGTCGTAGACCAAGTCGCGGCCAGGTTCCCGAACGAAATGGTGGCCTTCGGAGCCTTTGATCGGCTTGCCGATAATCAAGCTGGCTAGCCTTTTACCTTTCTGATCTTCGAAACTAATCAGCAGCCCGACGCCCTTGTCGCCAAGCTTCGTCTCTTCCTTATCAGGCTCTTTTACGCCAAACAACTCGTGTTCGGTTTTGTCCTGTGTTACGAGTCCAAGGACTTTCAGCCCAACCAAGCTGGTCGCGACGTCACGGATTCGAGTTTCGGCATCGGCCGCGTAGTCCGAATGAGAAGGAATGCTCCACAGTCCCGTTTTGCCGTTCTTCGCAACCTTAAACTCACGGATTTCGCCTAGCTCTTCGTTGTAACGAAGAATCTCCAGGCTGGCGGCTTGCGTCGGATCGTCCAACTTTTCAAACAGCACTCTTCCCGGATCGCCGATCCCGATCCCATTGCTACCCTTTTCGGTCGGTCTTGCGATCAACCAAACACATCCAACTAGGACGGCGATACCTGCAAATACGGCTGTTTTCGTGCCTTCGTTCATCTCGTATCTACTCCTCGGAATCTCAGGCTGTCCCGGAATGAATCTTCGATTAACTTCGCAAGCGTGACTTGGCGATACCTTCTCGTTCTCGGAGTCGTCGGCTGACGAATACAATCAAACCCACAAGCAACGGTGGAATCGGTGGCAAGGCTACGGCGAGAAACTTATAGAAGTTTTGGATCTCGAGAATCTTGAGATCCGTTTGACGTCGAGCTTCTTCGATTCGATCGTCACGCTCGCGCTGCATCTGCTCGCGTTTCACGCCCAATTTTTGAGTAAGCTCTTGCTCTTTGATCGACCGAAGTTGTATTTTCGCTAATACGTCTGCAGAACTCACATCGCCACCTTCGCGTTGCCGCTTTTGCAACTCCTCCAGTTCATCGTCGAGTTCCTTGTTCAACTTCTGGTTCTCTTCTTCGATCTTCTTGATCTCGTCGTTGAACTTCTCTTCGTAGTCGATGCGGTTTCGGAACTCGGCGTCGCGCTGCGAACGAACCTTCTCTTCCACCTTCTTTAGCGTCGTGTGATAGGGCTTGCGACGGCGAATCTCGACGTATTCGTCGTCACCGGAGAGCGAGTCGACGATGTTGAGAAGGAAGTTCACGTTCTCGAACCGCCAGTTCATTTCTTCGTCATCGTCGGGTCGAGCGCGAATTCGCATGAACGCGGACATCATCAGATCGATATCGGCGATGTATACGACGTTGACGGGCGTGGATGCATTGTCCGAGTTGCCTTCGTCACGATTCGAATCCGCAGCTTCGTCGTTTTCGCTTTCGTCGGCACTGCCCACACCTTGGATGCGGGCGGCGAGAATCTGTTCACCCGTAGGATCCCCTTGCGCACCTTGCAATCGAGCGGGATCTTGTTGGTTGTTGCGGTATTGCTCGTACCGCATTCGGCCTGCAAAGTCGCCCGTTTTCACCAGTGGCGTGATCTTCAACTCGCTGTTCGATGCCGGGACGATGACACCGGGCACCGGTAACAAAATCTCGTTCAAACCGGCCGTGATTGGGTCCTCGCTGTTGATCGCGTTGTCGGCTCCAGGTGATTCGATGCTGGCGAAGACCCAGGAATCTGGAATGCCTTGAATCTGAAGCTTCTGGTATGGATTGTATCGCTGCCAAGCGACATCGGGATTAAAGCCGCCTTGGAAATTCGGCTCGCCGGGCGGCTCGATTCCAATCGCCGCCCACAATTCGCGAATGTTGCCTTTGGGTTGCGGTTGTTGTCCTCCTTGACCGAACATGCCACCACCGGGAGCTTGTTTCGGCTCGCCGGTCCCTGGTGCGGACGAAAGGAAGATCGGCGCCGGATCTTCGAAGATCGCAGTCGGCACGCCGTTCTTCACAGCTGCGACGACGTTTGGGAGTTCTTGCGGGCCGAGCGACGACGGTTGCACGACGATCATCACGTCGTATTTACCCTCTTCGATCGGACTTGTCGGGTCGATCTCTTCGACATCGTATTGCTTCTCAAGCTCCACGATAATCTCCTGACGCGGTATTTGTCGCGGCATTCCGCCTGCGAACGAGAAGCCGCCGTAGAGCTGTGCGTCGGTGCGGACGATGCCAACTTTCTTGCGTTCTCCTTCGGCAACGGTTCCGATCGAGCGAGTCAATTCGTATTCGACGGGGATGCCATAATCGAAGAAGGGAACGACGACTTTCTCTAGGCCACAATTGAACGCCGCGCCGAGAATCACCTCTTCGTCTTTAAAGGCACCGCGACTTCGCGTCCGCACCATCGTAGGCAGGATGTCGAAACGGTCTTCGGCCAAGGCGGCTTCCTCGCTGAATGGTTCGAGATTGTCGTGCAAGTTGACTTTGATCTTGCCGCCCGACATCGCATCGAATTCTTTCAACAGCGAGAGTAGATTGAACTTCGTCTGGACATAAGCCTCTGGCACGTTGGTGCTGACGAAAGCGTCGATCACGATCGGGTGATCCGGATTCAGATTTCGGATAATCTCTTTCGTTTTGGGCGAAAGCGAGCTTACTTGACCCGCCGTCGCGTCATAACGGATCAGATCGTGATCCGTGAAGAAATTAAGTCCGAAGACGAGGATCAAAACTAACGCGAGTGCCCGCCCGACGAAGTGCAGGAACATCCACGGCCCGCCCCTGCCGCTCCAGTGACGCGAGCCGATCAGCACCATGCTGATATAAAGTCCCACCGCGACAACCAAGCTGAAGTAGAAGAACGATGAAATGCTCAACACACCGCGACTGAGATCGTCAAAATTCGACGCCAAGCTCCAGAAAGAAATATTTCGAGCAACCGCGGGCGAAGGGATAATGAGTTCGGCGCTCGCTGCAAAGGCGAGCGGGGCGTTGAACGCAGCCCCGAGAATGAATCCGACGGTCATGTTGCTCGTAAGGAACGAGGCGATCATGCCGATCGCCAACATCGCCAGCCCAACCAACCAGTACCCGAGGTAAGTGGTGAAGAACAGTCCGGTATCAAGGTCTCCCATCGAGAGCGATGCCAGCACCATATAGTTCGAGAATTGAGAAAACATCAACGAAGCGGTGAAGATCGCCGCCGCGGCAAGGTACTTGCCAATGACGATGTCAAAATCGTCCGCTGGCAGCGTAAGCAGCAACTCGTCCGTTCCTTGTCGCCGTTCCTCCGACCAAATGCTCATTGTGATCGCCGGAATAAAGACCAGCATGATGAGGGGAAGTACTTGGTTCAGCTGGTCGAGATTCGCGAGATTCGCAGTGAAGAACTCGTGCGGCCAAAACGCGGCGAACGAAGTGAGCAACACGAATATGCAGAGAAACACATAGCCGGTCGGATTGCTGAAGTAGCCCACAAAATTTCGTTTTAAGACGGCGTATGCGGCCTTCTTGTAAGCAATCAGTGGCGAAATGGCTAACACACAAAGTGCCAGGAAGGCGACGTCGAGTATCAGAATCTGAATGAACGCTAAACCCATGGCTTCAGTTCCGTTCCACAATCAATTCAAACTGTTCGTTAAGAAAACTACCAATATCACTTACGCGGTCGCTGTTTCGGTGCTCGTCAGGCGATGAAACGCTTGTTGCAACTCTTCGCCATTTGCTCCGAGTTCACTGACCGAGCCGTCATAGACGAGCTGACCTTCGTTGATCATTATCACGCGGCTCGCCATCGCTTCGACTTCTTGAAGAATATGAGTCGACAGCAGGATTGTCTTCGTTTCGCTCAGTTTCTGAAGCACGTCTCGCACATCTCGGATCTGATTCGGATCGAGTCCGGCGGTTGGCTCGTCCATGATCAAGACGTCCGGTTCGTGCAACAGAGCTTGAGCCATACCAACACGTTGGCGATAGCCCTTGGAGAGCTTACTGATTGGCTTGTAAACGACCGTACTCAATCGCGTCATCTCGATGACCGCATCGATGCGATCCTGCTTTCGAGGCGATACCATCCCTCGGGCATCCGCGAAGAAGTTCAGCAGGCTATGCGGCGTCATATCCGGGTAAAGCGGGCCGTTCTCTGGGAGATAGCCGAGCCGTGCGGAAGCATCAAGTCGATCTAGGGCCATGTCGTGACCAGCGATCTTCGCCATCCCCTCGGAAGGTGCCAGATAGCCGGTCAGCATCTTCATGGTCGTACTTTTGCCGGCACCGTTCGGGCCGAGGAACGCGACCAGCTCGCCTTCATGAACTTTGAACGAGACATCTTTGGTTGCGGTGAAAATTCCGTAGAACTTCGACAGCCCAATCGCCTCGATCATCGCCGGACGATTGGACGCTTTGGATTGATTTGCCTTCGCGTTGTCGCTCATCAGGTACTTCCGTATCTTTAACCGTTGACAGGACTTCGGGAGAGGCCGGTAAAGGTGGGAGACGGCTTCCCAGGACCGTTCCGGTCCTCATGTTTGTCCCAAAATGCAGTTGATCGGAGGCACTCCGCACCGACCACGGATGTTCTCTACGCCGCCCAATGTTCGTTGGTTCACGCAAATCTTTTGCGGCTCGCAAGCCGAGCGTTCGCCAATGGAAGCTGGATGGCGCAGCACACAATGTAAGGCCGACTCATGCTCAGTTCAAGCTGCCTACCGACCTGATCTAGCCCACGCCTGATTCGAGCATACCGCTTTCGTTTCGCCGGAACGATTGTCGCCGATGCCAGTGTTCGTCGTCAAGATCGGGAAAGTCTGTACGAAGATGCACGCCGCGCGATTCTTCACGAGCCAAGGCGGCCGAAACCATGATTCGCGACAAGGTCAGCATGTTTTGCAATTCCCAACCGTCAGTATCAGAAAACTGCCTTGCCAGCACATACCTGCACCAATTGTCGATCGTCTCTGCCGCAGCGACCAGTTCTTCCCGAGATCGCTGTACGCCAGCGGCTCGCCACATCAGGCTCTTTAACGAGTTGCGAATGTCCGCGAGATCGAGTGGCACGCCTGGCTCCTCAACGGACTCGTTGTTCAACGGCAGTGCACGGAAATCGTCGGCGATCTGAGCCGCTGCGTCGGAAGCGGCTCGTCCGGCATGTTCGCCGTAGACGAGGCCTTCAAGTAGGCTGTTCGACGCCAGGCGGTTCGCACCATGCAGACCGCTCGACGTGACCTCGCCCGCCGCCCACAGGCCGGGCACGGTGGTCGCGCCGTGCTGATCGACCGTCAAGCCGCCAATCATATAGTGAGCGCCTGGTCGCACCGGAATCGGATCTTGTGTGATATCGATGCCAAACTTGGCACACGCCGCCGCGATGCCTGGAAAACGCTTCAACACAAAGTCGGTGTCGAGGTGGCTGAGGTTAAGGTAGACGTTCGGATGACGAGTCTTTTCCATCTGGCTGGCGATCGCTTGCGAAACGATATCTCGAGGAGCCAGCTCGGCTCGTTCGTCGTAATCGAGCATGAAGCGGTATCCTTGCCGATCGACAAGCTGGCCACCTTCACCGCGAATCGCCTCCGTGATCAGGCTGCGACTGCTGCCCGCGATGTACAACACCGTCGGATGAAACTGAACAAACTCCATATCTCGTAATTCGGCCCCGGCGCGAAAGGCGATCGCGTGGCCATCTCCCGTCGCCACGGCAGGGTTGGTCGACTCGCGATAGACTTGGCCGATGCCTCCGGTGCAGAGAATCGTTTGCTTCGCCCACACCAGCGTCTTTGCTCCTTGATCGTTCGCGACTAATGCTCCTCGACAGGTGCCGTCCCGTGTGAGCAGGTCGAGAGTGAACGTCCGCTCAAGAATTTCGACGTTTCGCAGACGTTGCGTCCACTCGATGACAGCGCGCATCACTTCCTTGCCGGTCGCGTCGCCAAGTGCGTGGACGATCCGATGGTGCCCGTGTCCTCCTTCACGACCGAGAGTCAGTTCTCCTGACTCGCGATCAAATTCCGTTCCCCATCGAATTAGTTCGTTGATATGTTCAGGGGCTTCACGGACCACCATGTCGACGACTTGTTTGTCGCACAGCTCACCGCCTGCCGTCACCGTGTCGGCGATATGATCTTCGAAACGATCTTCCGGAGTCAACACGCCAGCGATTCCGCCCTGAGCGTAGTTGCTGTTCGATTGCGTCAGCTCGTCTTTGGTGATCACCAAGGCCGACATGTTTGTGTTGACTGCGTTCGCCGCCCGCAATCCTGCCAAACCGCCGCCAATGATCAGCACATCGGTGAAGTAATGTGGGACTTGCTTCGGATGAAAAGGGACGAGATATCGCGGAGCTTGGAGTGCCATGCGACACATTCTAGCAGTTGCCCCGCGACGTCGCATGGTGGCAACTGTTTCACCGCAACACCATCGGAGAAGGGCGAGTCATACTACCTCCTTTGCGTTGGGGATGCATCGTCTTCAGGGCTCTTGTGTGAATGTGGTTCGTTCATTCATGATCGTGATGTCTGGCTCCTTCATCAACTGTTTGTTGGCGTTTTCGAAACGGATGCCGCCGAGAACGTAGGAGAATCCCAAGTAGTGGGACTTGAGGGTCGACAGAAATAGGTTGCGCTGTAAATTGCCGCCTGCTAGCATCGCTGCCCAGCCTCTGATCAGGGGGATGTGTGCGGCTACTGCCGGGCGTGTTGTGACAAACAGGTTAGCACTGTCTGTTACAGGAAGCATTGATATCTCACGCATGACCTCCCGCCCGAAGCCAGCCAACACAGGAACTCGCGTAGTTGAGTAATTCGAGATTCGTTGCGGCGGTGGGCGGCACCGAAGTTAACGTGCGCCGCCAAGCCAACGGAACGCTGCTTCGGTGTGCCGCATACAAGTTACCAGTGTGAAGGAAGCTCGTTTATGCGGCTGACTACGGATTGATGACAAGCGGCAGGGGGAGGCTCCGACTATCGCGAGGAACGTAGTACGGCAGTTGCGCCGTTTCAATCGACTTAAGCAAATCGTGGAACGCTGCGTCGCGCACACTTTGAGGGGTGACACCGCCCCGCACGACATAGCTCGCGCCTTGGGTTATCAGTGTCTGCCAGATGATCTTGTTGTCTGAAAAGAGGTCCACTTGCAGGGCAGCTTTCGTCTCCGACGAGTTGGTGGTGGGGCCCTTGGGACGCAGAGTCGGCACGAACGTCTTCGACTGGACATATTGGATGTCAGCGCCCTTCACCTCGCGGTAAGTCAGACGGAACTCGACCGGCGCGTTGGGGACAGTTCTGATCCCATCGCGAGACAAGCGAGCGGAGAACGCATCGGATAATTGCCTCTTGACCTGATCGGGGTCGGCAAACCTCACGTTCTCGATATTGACCGAAAGACCGGTTGTCCCGTTTCGCGTCAGCAAGCCATCGCCGCGGCCATTAGCAGCAATCGCCGACTTGATCCGCTCCCACGGAATCGTGATGGCGATCAGCTCTTTGGCCCTGCCGATCAGCAGTTGGTTGTTGTCCAGGAACCGACTACGTCTGTACGTGCTGGCAGGGGAGGTGACGATTATGGTCGGCCGTTTGGACTCGCGGTCAACAACATACTCTTTGCCCAGCAGCCAGCCACTGCCATCGGGAATCCACTCCAGCGTTACTCGGTCGACGGGCACTCCGAGGCCGGACTTGATTGTTTCGTCGAATACAATCGCTCCGCGGAAGCTCCAGCAGATGATACGATTCTCGAGAGACGCGGCGAGTTCCCTGCCGTCGTCCGAGAACGCAACGTCGATACAGTCCGCAAAGGCCGATGAGTTTCCGGAGTTGGGTCGCTGCATCTTGGCAATCTGACGGTCGGCATCGATGTCGAACACCAGCATGTCCTGGGCCGTGCATACCGCGAGTTGCCTCCTGTCCAGACTGACCGCTGTCTTTCGCGTGTGTGGCGGCGAAGGAATCTGTCTCACGTCGCCAGTCCGGAAATCCCAAACCGTCGTCCCGTCATCATTGACGGCAATCACCCGGTTTTCGTCCAGGAATTCGATCGTGCTCACGAAGGACTTAGACAGACTTCCCAGCGGTTTGGCCGTCCGAACATCGTAGACGTGCAACTCAAGGCTGCCGGAACTATGAGCAACAAGAAGTGTCCCGTCAACGCTCACCGCCAAGGGACGCGCGTGCGATACAGGTTCGGCCAATTGAGCAATTCGCTGTCCGTCAGCAAGGCTGATAGCGTTGTTCTCGATGGTCGAATAAATAGACGGATAGCGACTTATAAAGAAGCCGGTGTTGAATCGTTCCAGTGGTACTCGCAGGCTTGGCGAGATCATCTCCGCGTTAACTGGCCCGTAGGGTACTCGCAATCGCGGGAACGAATCACGCGCCCGGCGTATGGGGACAGGCGAGACGAACGCATTTGGCTGCCAGCTTCCGGAACTCGCGACCAACTCGTTCGAGTGGCTCGCGTCAAGCTTGCGGAAGGTCAGGATCGAAGCTTCCGCCAGAGCGAACTCGGGTGAATCAAACGCATGCATGGTGGCTAACTGCAGATAGACTAACGTCGTGCCATCACTAAGAACCCAGATTCGATTGTTCCGCCCGGCTGCCAGCATGAAGTCCTTGCCCAGGTTTCGCGTCTCCAGCGAGTAGCTTGCCGACACGCATTCCCAATCCCCAACACGCCCGTGCTTCAACTGCGGTTCACCAACCAAGGGCGTTTCGTTAAACTTGGCGGTGTCGTCCACGAAACTGATTGCGGCGTCGGACAACTCGGTCCGTGTGATTGGCTTGTGCGACGCGCCCGTCTTGATGCCGACGGTGACGGTGATGTCTTGATTGAACCAGTCGTGCGCCACAAACTCGGGAAATGCATCGTTCGTGAACGAGTTGTTGCGATTGATTTCCGGGTGTGGCCGCATCGCATACCCGCCCAGCGTCTCTTCGTCCGCGAGCTGCGCGGCTAACCCGGGGTCGGGAGTCCAAGTTTCTGTTCCGGGGACGGCGTTGAAGAGTTGCCAAGCAAATACCAGAACGCCCATGAAGACAGCGATCCCGACGAGCGTCGCGGCGACAATGATTGGCAGCCGGTTATCGGATCGAGCCGACGCGGGTTTTGACTTCAGACTGGCCGATGGTGCGTAAGCGCATGTCGGATCTGACGCAGGTATCGACAAATCCGTCCAAGGATCGGCGGGCAACGCGGTTTGCTGGTGGGGCACGTACAATGTCCCCCCACAGCTGGAACAGGCGACTTGTTGCCCTGCTAAGCGGGATTCCGCGGCAAACCGTTGGCCGCATTGGCAGGTGACCGTTATCGGGGCGGCGACCGCCGGATACGGGACCAAGATCGCGCGCCCGCAAACTGGGCAGGGCAATTGCGTGCCGTAAAGGTGCTCCGTCGCGGAGAAACGTTGCCCGCACGCACATGCGACAGGAACTGCCATGAGGCTGTTGGCGACTCAGAAGGTGATTGCACGGGACCCGACAATGCTGCGCGACTGACCTGCGAAGTCGGGGGACTTCCGCCTCGCCTATCCAGCCTGTCGCACGCCACATCAACTGTTCCGAGTCTAACTTAGCGCGTTGGTGATGCCAAGTTGAAAGCGATTCGATGTCGAGCCTGGATGCGGTGCGCCGTCCGGGGTCGCAACCGCGTGTTGCCAACTTGGCTTCGGTGGCAGTGAGGTACCGCGCCTCCGACCGATTTCGACAACATTCCCATCATTTTCCGAATTGTGAGGGGTTAGAGAATCGCAAAGCAGTCAATCGGTTCTGGGCACTTTTGGCGTGATGAGTTCAGCCGGTGGAGGAGCCCGCCATCCACATTTCCTCTCCTGCAGGCGGCGCAAACGGTCGAGTTCGTCGGCATCCACCCAACCGCGCTTCATCCGTGTCCCTAGCGTGGCCTGCGGCGTCTTCAGCTCTATGGCCAAATCGCTACGAACCACTGACTTCTCTTGCAATCGCGCCTGGCTGGGAGCCCACTGGGACGCAGAGGGTGCCTGTCGGAGTCGCTGAGTAGACTCGCCACCCGCTTGGTGATCTTTCCAGTCAGTTGAGCGGGCCGGAAGCCTTCTCGATGCAAATGCTCCGCGATTTCCGCGCAAGTTAACCCTTGACTCCCATGCTCCTCAACACGGGAACGCATGCGTTGGTAATCCGCCAACTGCTCGTAGCTGCCAACCGGTTCTCCAGTTCCACGGTTTGGTACACTGTCGTTGAGCGCGGTCCGCTTCGTAGCGGGTGCGCTGCAAACGCTGCTGCCAGTTCTGGTCCAGTCGCTTGCGATCTTGTTCAAGATCACCGGCAGCCAGCAGGCTCAATTCCAATGCAGCGGGCTCCATCGCCTGCAGAATTATTTCAGCGACAAGATCATCCACAACCTGTCCAGAAAGATCCTGACACAACGGAACATCGCGGTCGACTCTGCCTGTCGAGCAAATGTATCGAAACTTACCCTTGGAGCGAGGATAATGTACGGTCATACGACGTCCACAGCGACCGCAGAAAATGATCCCTCCCAGCAGAGCTGGGCCTTCCCGCGGCGGACCTTTGGTGTCAGGTCGTGCACAGATGTCCTTGAGCCGTTGCTAGTTCCGTTCGTACTGTTCCAGGGTGATGTCGGCAGGACAGCGAATAGGAATCAGGGCGTGGTAGCGATCTGGCTCCACAACGAATCGCCCTGACTTGGGACACGCGATCCCTCATTCTCTTTTCATAGGAAGCAACATTCGAGCAATCATCTGCGCCAGAATCCGACCGATCTCCAGACGATCCGCCTCCGGCAGCTGACTCTAGAGCTGATTCGGCGGAACGTGATGCGCGCGCCCTGTTCAGTTGACGTTCCGTTGTTGTGGTGGTGCATGTTTCTCCTCCATGGCTATCTTCTTGAAGTTGCTGGGCACAGCCGTGCTAGCTCCAGCAAAGCACGAGTTCCGACCCTACCCTCAAACGAGAAGCCTACACGGCCCGATCTTTCGTGTGTCTTTTGACGCGGAGTTTGACATCGCGTTGCATCGTCAACTGATGCCAGTTACGATACCAAAACGCTGATAATGCATCTGCGGGGCAAGGTATCCTATGTCGACGTGTACTCATTGTGGCGAAGAGTTCGAGGGCGGCAGTTCAGGTGAGAAGCCGGTTTGCCTGAATTGTCGTAGTTCCTTCGCATTTCCGCCGCCCAAACCAGTGCCCGCGCCGGAGCTAGCGGCTCCTCCCGACGCAGATTTCGATCCGTATCACACATGGCTCGGAATCCCGCCGCCGAAGCAGCCGCCCAATCATTATCAGTTGCTTGGGCTGACGCAGTTCGAAGTGAATCTCGAAGTAATCGCTGCGGCTGCCAATCGCCAGTCGAACCACCTGCGTTCCTATCTCGACTCCCCGCACGTTCGTGATGCCAAGCGACTATTGGCCGAAATTGATGCGGCTCGGGTCTGTTTGCTGAACGAATATACAAAGTCGGCGTACGACCAAGCGTTAGGCCGAAGTGCCCAGCCGCATGTGCTGTCGCCAGCCAGCAAAGACTCAGCCAGCAAAGACTCAGCCTGCGAAGACTCAGCGGGCGCCGCGCCCAAGTCGAGAGAATTCGGCGCTGGCGTTGCGTCAGCGAATCGAACTCCGGCGGATGCACCTGCGTTGACCGCATTCTCGCAAGCCGAGGACAACGAGACAGCTCACGCGCCTGCTTCACAAGATTCAAGTCCGATACCCGTACGACGACGTAAGGCAAAGCCGAAGCGATCGCCCTTTCGGCAGGTTGTGCAGATGGTGGTCGGAGGTATCGCCGGGTGTGCGATTGGCTACTACCTCGGCTTCGTTTTGATCCCGTCGCTTCGTGCCCGGAGTACCAAGTCACCGCCTCCGCCTCCGCAATTGGTCATTCGTCAATCGCCGAAACGTTCGTCGGACCAATCGCAGTACCGTCGCCGAGTTGCGGCGCAGAATCAGCAACCGCCAGCTCAAGCCCCGCCACCTCAATCGCCCCCAATACAGGCACGTCCGACACAGCAGCCTCCTACACAGGCGAGTCTGCCAACACGAACTTCTTCGACAACTCCGCGGGTGCCCACCTCCGCGAATTCGCCAGCTCCAACCGCGCCCCCTCGTCAGCCGCAGCGTGCGAGCGCGAATAAGACATCGCCTCCGCCAAGTTCAACGTCGACCGCTCGTTCGCCGCGGATGTTGTCTGACTTAGTGCCCACAAGAGTTGCGACCGCGCCAGTTTCACTCGTGCCGCTTGGCGTCCAGCTACCGAAGCGGAGTTCATCGCTTGCGCAGTCGTTGTTTCCAATCCCAAACGAAATCGAGCTGAAGTCACCGAGGTTGTTGACCGACGCGGCGGCTTTGCAAGAGGGCGAGTATCTCTACTTGGAAGAGATAGAAGACGCAGGTGTTCGAGCTTGGACGGTCAGTGCCGCGATTCCAGGAGCGGCCGGAGACGGCTCGCCTCGCGAGATTGGCGAGTTCGGTGAGCGGGACGGCGAGATGAGCTTTCGCTGGTTTTCAGATGCGACGGCTGTGGACGAAGCGTTGTTACTGAACAGCATGCTCAAGCTCGCCGATGACCAGCAGCAACCGCCAATCGCTCTGCGCGAAGCGATTAAAGCGTCGCCGATCGAGCTCGATATGAACGAACGCCGTACAACGCATTCGTTTGGCGTGGGGGCGCTGCCGCGCAAAGAGTTATTGACGCTTGAGTTGGGAAGCGTTTCAGAGTTTCCGTCACGAGCTCGAATCGATAAAAATGCTCGTGAGCTAGCGATCGGCAGGAACGCAGTCATCGTCTTCGACGAAATTCCCGGCGCCGAAGTAGAAGTCAAGTTTCAAGGTGTTACCGACCAAGGTTTGACTATCGCCCTCACGCCACGTTTTCGCGAAAACTCAGCGAGCGTCGTGCCGATGACGAAGAGTCAACTTGATACAACATTACGATCGGTTGAGAAGACGATTGTTCGCACGCAATCCGATATTCGTAACGGACAAGCTTCTCTATCCCGCCTGCGAAGCCAAAGTACGTCGCGTCTGAGCGGTGCCGAAGCGGCTGGGCTCGCGGGATTGATCAACAAGACACAATCGCGAGTCAACTCGGACGAACGAAGACTAACAACGCTCCAAGCGAGGCTCGCCAACGGCCCCAGAATCCGCACTCTGCTCGACGCTCTCCATCATCGACCAACCCTTGAATTTCGTATTACGGCCCCGGCAAGTAGTCGCGAAAAGATCACCTTAGTCGATGGCGGATTGAGGCCATAATATCAACGATGGGATTTTATCGCGTTACCGTAAGGGCAGTTACTTTGTCGACCGAGCCGCGCCCTTCTTGAAGGCATCAAAAAGATCTTGATAGGCGGCGGGTGGTGCCGTTCGCGTACCGGAGTCACGGAGGCCGGTTGCTCCGTCACTTTGGGTTGCGCCCTTTCGGACGCGATCGCGCCGCGGACGAAGCCCGAGGCTGCGGAGAGATTCATCCAGTTCTCGTTTGCTGCTGTCGCCCTCGATGGCACCTTGCTTTAGCTGCTGCCAACGCTTGAGGAAATCGGCAAGTTCCTTTTCGCTCCAGCCCAACTCATCGAGCAGTTCGCGATCGGGATTGTCTTGCTGATCCTTCAGGTACTCGAGCACCATGTCGGTCGCGCGCCGCGTGTATTCGAGATTCGCTTCTTCACCTGGTGGGACATCGAGCGCTTCGTCGATCGCCGACGATGAATCGGTATCCGATGGCAATCCGCCGCCTGTCGCAAAGCTGTCTCCGCCATCCTTCGGTCCGCCGTCAGCACGGGTTGGGTTAGTCTCCTCTTGCTCACTGTCTGGCTGAGGTGGCTGGTCGCCGCTGCTGGCTTTGTCGCCGGACGGATTGCTGCGCGAGGATGAACCGTCTCCCTTCTCACTGCCTGCCGAACCAGTTTCGCCTTCGCCGCGCTGCTGGTCGCCAGCCGCTGACGAAGTTTCGCCATTGCCGGCTTCAGTCGCGGCTCCAGCACCTTCGTCCGCGGCATTGTTCTGACCCGCGCTGTCGTTGCCGGCTTGATTGGCTCCTTGGCCTGGGCCTTTCCCGCCTCCGCCACTTCGATCACCACTGTTTTCGCCTTGCGAATCGGATTGCTTTTTGTCTTTTGTGAATCCCGGTGCGTCTTTCTCTTGCGGCTCGCTGCTATCAGGCTGCAAGCTCTTGGGGCGATCACGATTTTCGACAGGCTTCTCCTTCGGATCGTTCGCTTCCTTCACTGCATCGACTGCACCGGTACCCGTCGTATCTTTACTGTTTTGACCAGCACCTGAATCGCCGGAATCGCCAGAGCCAGGATCTTTCTCGCGCATATCCTTTGGGCCGGGCGGCTCGCGTTCGTCGCCATCGTCCGGTTCCGCCCCGTTCTTACCCGTTGCGCGATCAGGCTTGTTGCTCGTGCCGCCTTCGCCAGTCGCTCCTTGCTTTTGGGCGCCAGCGCCCAAGTTATTGTCTTCGTGTTGTGCGCCCTTGCCGGGTGTTTGGGGTTCGGCTTGCTGCTTCGACGAATCCTTTTCGTCTCCGTTGGGAAGTTTCTCGCCGGCGGAACCATCATCCGAGTCGCCGTTTGATGCACCCTTGGTTGAATCATTGCTGCCACCAGTCGTCTTGGGACCGTCACCTTGTTCGTCCGAATCGCCTTGCGGCTCGCCCTCTGATGATTGACCTTTGCCCCGTTGTCCCGCGTCTTGTGCTCGTTGCTTCAGTCGCTCTAGAGCTTTTTCGAACACTTCGCCATCATGCAAAGGCTCGCTCGGTCGTTGTGGTTGGCCACTTCCTTGCTCGCCGCCGCTGCCTTCTTCTTGCCCGGTGTTGCCTCCCGTTTGTTCGCCGCCACCGGATTGTCCTGGTTGTGGTTGGCCACCACTCGCTCCATCCGGACCGCCTTGCTCCTGCCCTTCGCCAGCGCCGGAGCCTTGCTCACCTTCTTTCGGTTCGCCGCCTTGTTCCGCCGCACCGGAGGCTCCATCGGTGCTATCGTCGCTGCCTTCTTCGCCTTCGTCGGACGACTCAGACTCGCCAGACTTGCTTTGTTCATTGCTCGGCATATCGCCGGTGTCCGAGTTGTTGGAAGGATCGTCTTGCGACTTGTCCTTCGGATCGTCCGTTGGTTGTTTTTCCGAATCTTTCTTGCCGCCGGAGTTCGCAGGATCTTTGCTGCCAGGGACGATCAGCAGTTGATAGTCCCTGGTGCGCGCATGATTCGGCTCAGGCGAATTACTGCCGATTGCCGTGCGGTTGTCTTCTGCTGCGGCTCGATACGTGACGCGGTCGCCCGGTTGTAGACCAAATAGATGCGGGCGGAACTCGTAACTATTGACCGTCTGTCCCGTCACACCTTCGTCGTCGGTCTGCATCGTCTTGTCGAGCAGCTCGGTTCCGCCAATGACAAGCTGCAGTCGCACGGACGCAATTCCAAAGTCCGGATCGACCGCTCGAACTTCGATCATTTGCGAACCGTCTTGCGGGACTTCGGTGACTTCCTGTCGCGGCGTCAGAATCGAAACCTCTGGAGCGAGATCCGGTAGTACTTCGATTCGATGTAGGATCGGGTCTTCACTTTCACGTCCTTCGTCCGTAACGAAGCGAAGCTGATAAGCGTTGTACGTCGGCGTCTTGCGATCGGCATCCAGTTCGAGAGTGATGGTGCTCCAAGCTTCCTGTTCGCGGAACTCCATGGGCTGTCGCAACATCTTGCCATTCGAGTCGCTCAGATCGACATACGCAGAGCGAATTGGTTGGTTCGCCTTGGCGCGGATTGTAACTCGAGTTCCCTCTAACGCCTTCACGTCGCCTTGACCTTCATCGGTTAGCTTTGGTCGCTTCGTGTAGGAAGGAAAACTGTAATCCAACTGATGGACCGTTATGTGCGGTGCCGGCGAAACTTCGATTCGATAGGTCCGCGTCGCGGCGTCGCCTGCTTCGATTCGATAAATGACCTCTTGCCGCAATCCGCTCTCCTCGGGAGGCAGCTTGCATTCGTATCGGAAACCATTGTTATCCAGTTTCATCTCGACCGGTTGCTCGTCGATCTCGCCATCGGCCGTGCTGAAGAACAGCGTGACGGCGTCGGCCTTACCGTCGAGCGAGCAGGAGACGGCAACTGCATCTCCTTGAAAGACCTTCACGTCTCCCGGTTGAATATCGTTGATCTTTACTCGCGTCGGTCGCTCGATATCGGCCCACGGAGCGACAACTCGAGAGGCGCTTTGAAGCGGGTCCTTCGGCGAGAAGATCGTATACGCTGCACAGATCGTTAAGACGCCGGCGAGTAAGTAACCGAAATGGATTACTTTCGATCGATCGACTGCGTTGTCAATCGGCACACGATGCAAGTCAGACGCAGCGCGTTGTTGCATCGCTGAGTATACGACTTGGTGTAGCGAACCACGGTCGGCGCGAAACGACAGGAAGTTGACGAGGCTGTTCTTTAGAGTTGGTTCGGCATCTTCGATAGCTTTGGCGGCATAGACCGGGTTTATCGGACGCATCATCAGCGGCACCAAAACGGTTGCTGCGTAGTAACCAACGGCGCCGAGCAGCGAGATGCATGCCAGCCAACGCCCCCACCATGCCAGCGGCATGACCCAGTGGTCAACGACTGCCAGCACCAGCGTGTAGACAAGTATCGCAGCAACAAGCGCGATCAGCGAACTGGCAAGATCGACGACACGAACCTGAAGCCGCGTCTTCGTGAGTTGCTGTTCGATGAACCGATCGGTGTCGGTCGACGACGGAGCAGGTCGAGTTGGTTGGGCAGTTCCGCTAGCCATGTTGATTTCCGAAGCCGCGACGACGTGTGCGAGGGCAAAGAAAAGCGTCAAATTCAATTATAGGTGAACTGTGCGTCGAGCTACTCCCCAAATGCATAAAAATCATGTGCTTATGCCAGTTCTTGGTTTCGATTACATTGGGCGAACCCGGACTGGCTACTAGTTGCTAAGGCACACCATATGAGTTCCCAAGTCGTTGACTCAATCTATCTGAACGCACTGGACAACATCTGTGTTGCCGCAAGGCCGTTGGCGGCGGGCACGTCGATCGTTGCTGGTGATGCTAGGATCAAGCTCGGCACTCCGATTCCGCTCGGTCACAAGATCGCAATTAAACCGATTGCAAAGGATGAACCGGTTCTGAAGTACGGTCAGATCATCGGCTTTGCCAGCGAAACGATTGGGGCAGGATCCTGGGTCCACTCGCATAATGTGGTGATTGGCGAGTTCGTACGTGACTACGCGAGTGCGACCGAGATACCGCCCCCCCTGACGCCGATCACCGACCGAACATTCATGGGGTATCGACGTGCGGACGGGAAAGCTGGCACGCGGAACTATCTTGCAATCATCTCGACAGTGAACTGTTCGGCTTCGGTTTCAAAGTACATCGCCGAGCGTTTTGATGTGTCGCTGTTGAAGGACTATCCAAATATCGACGGTGTGATTGCACTCAAGCACGACAGCGGTTGTGCAATGCAGTTCGGTGGCTTGCAACACAAGATGTTGAATCGAGTTATGGGAGGCATGGCGAAGCATGCAAATATCGGCGGGTACTTGCTGTGTAATCTTGGTTGCGAAACGGGGACGATGGGCAGTTTGCTTGACGGTGAAAAGCTAGTACAGATTGATGGGACGGCGGGGCAAAGCGGTGGCCCGCCTGTCTTCACGATGCAAGATTATGGCGGCACGACCAAGACCGTCGAAGCCGCTGTGAAGAAAGTCGCCGAGATGCTTCCGGCGGCGAACGACGTTCGCCGCGAGCCGATTCCTGCGAGCGAGATTATCTTGGCGACCGAGTGCGGTGGTTCGGACGGAAACTCGGGCATCACCGCGAATCCAGCGGTTGGCTTCGCCACGGACTTGCTTGTCGCCTGTGGCGGTACATCGATCCTGGCTGAAACCAGCGAGATCTACGGAGCCGAACATTTGCTCACACGGCGAGCCGCCTCGACTGCGGTCGCGGACAAACTGATCGAGCGGATCAATTGGTGGCTGTGGTATGCCGAAGTCTTTGGTTGCGAACTCGACAACAATCCATCGGCCGGCAATAAGGCTGGCGGTTTGACGACAATCGCCGAGAAGTCACTCGGAGCCGTTGCCAAAGGCGGCTCCTCGGCGCTCGTTGATGTGTATGAATACGCCGAGCAGGTAACCGCGAAGGGTTTTGTCGTGATGGATACACCGGGCTTTGATCCGCCGAGCGTGACAGGCATGGTTGCCGGTGGTGCAAACGTCGTAGTCTTTACGACTGGTCGTGGTAGTTGCTTCGGCTGCAAGCCATCGCCTTCGATCAAGATCGCGACTAACACGCCAATGTACGAGAAGATGATTGACGACATGGACATCAATGCCGGTGAAGTCATTTCCGGGAAGCCGGTCGAAGAAGTCGGTCACGAAATCTTTGAAGAGATCATCGCCGTTGCCAGCGGCAAGCAGACAAAGAGCGAACAGCACGGAATCGGCGAAGAGGAGTTCTGTCCTTGGATTATCGGGCCGGTGTTGTAGACATTCTCAGCGACCTCGGAGCCGCCTAATTGTTTTGAGGTGGGCAGAACACGGATGCTCGACGCAAATTACTTTCGAGCTTTGGTTTCTGGTCGGCAGCGTGGTTGGCACGCGTCGATTCTACGCGCGGGTCTTTTGCTAGGCGAGTTTCCGTACGGCTGCGCCGTTCGCTGGCGCAATTGGCGATTCACTACCGGAAAACGGGAGGTTCATCAAGTTGCTGTGCCAGTGATCAGTGTCGGCAACCTGACGGTCGGTGGCACGGGCAAGACGCCGATGGTCGAGTGGTTGGCTCGCTGGTTTCGTGAGCGTGGTGTTCGCGTCGCGCTCGTTAGTCGAGGCTACGGCGCGGAAGCGGGGTCGCAGAACGATGAGGCCTTGGAGCTGGAGAAGAAGCTCCCGGATGTGCCTCATCTGCAGAACCCCGACCGGGTCGAAGCAGCACGGACTGCGATCGACGAATTCGAGACACAATTGATTGTGCTCGATGACGCGTTTCAACATCGACGCATTCATCGCGACTTGAACATTGTGTTGATCGATGCCTTGGAGCCGTTCGGCTATGGACACTTATTGCCTCGCGGTTTGTTGCGAGAGCCGATCGCCAATCTTAAACGCGCCGACGTCATAGTACTTAGCCGAGCCGATGCTGTGGCTGTAGCGGCGAGAGCGACGATTCGAGCGAAAGCGATGAAATACGCTCCGCAGGCTGCTTGGCTCGAAGTGGCTCATCAACCAAAGAGCTTGCTTTCGTCGACGGGTAGCGAGAGTCCGATTGACTCGCTGCAAGGCCAGCGTGTTGCGGCGTTTTGTGGAATTGGCAATCCGGCTGGCTTTCGACATACCCTGGGCGAGCTTGGTGCCGACGTTGTCGAACTGCGTGAATTCCCCGATCATCACGCGTATCATCGCGACGACATCGACGACCTTGTCACCTGGACTCGCGGTCTCGATGTTCATGCTGTGATCTGTACCCACAAAGACCTTGTCAAAATAGGCGTCGACCAAGTTGGCGGCTGCCCGCTGTTTGCACTACGAATTGGATTGGCAATCACGCAGGGCGCGGACGAGCTGAATGCAAGACTGGAATCGATAATCAGTGCCATCGAAGTGCCGGCAGACGGTGCTAGCGACGCTGTTTGATCTTGTGTCGATACTCGCATTTGCCCTATGACTCGGCGGGATTCTCTCGAACCATCTGGCTCCCTGCTTAAGGAGCATGCCGATCATGCGCCGTGCCTTTGTTAACTGTGTGCTGCTTCTTGGTTTACTGACCGGAGCAACTGTGGCGGACGAGCCGTCAGTTTATCGTGGTCAAACGGCAGCCGAATGGTTGCCGCAGTTGTCACATCCGAGCGCGTCTGCGCGTGCGGCGGCTGCGCAAGCGTTCGTGAACATCGGCAGGGGGAACGAAGACGCCGTCGCGCCGTTGAGCAATCTGCTTTCGGATCGCGACGAGCGAGTTCGGTTTTACGCCGCGTTCGCCCTTGGCAAGATCGAAACCGATCAAGAACGATGCATCACCGCGCTCATCGAAGCCTTGTCTGACGATGACGAACACGTGCGGTATACCGCGCAATGGTCGCTGGCGCAGATCGCGAAGCAAGTCGCTGCGTCGATTGAAGATGGCCAGCCCGTCAATGGCCGCCTTGCGAGCGTGTTGGCGGATGCTCAGACACACTTACGCGCGTCTGGCGCACTGCCGGGACATCTGAATCAGGTCAGAGCGGCCATCGCTCGTTTCGAGGGTGAGACGCCAGAATTGATTGTTGCCGAGCCTCATCTTTCAAGATCGAACGGTGTGGAAGACGACGTTACTCGCTTCTTAAGCGCGATCACCTCGGACGATACTTTCGCTAGAGTCAAGGCAATCGGTGTATTGCCGAAACTTGGTCCGGAAGCTGTCGAGAGACTACTGGCTTTGCCTGACGTCGTGGCAAACCTCGGACCCCTGGGCGGACTCGTTCAGCGCGCCATCGCGAGTCTTGGCGAACCGGTGATCCCAGTCCTGTTGCAAACCTTACGGAGCTCAAGCGACGAGACAAGTTTCCTTGCGGCGAATACGTTGCGAGAGATGGGCCCCGACGCGGCGGTCGCTTTGCCCGACCTGATTGACATGTTGAAGGACGAAGATTCTAGCGACACCGTCTTGGAACAAACCATTTGGGTGCTGACTAGGATCCGTTCTTCGGCCGGACCTGCAGCAGACGACTTGGTGCGAATTCTGAACGATGATGGGAGGGACGAATCAGTTCGTCGAATCGCCGCCGAAGCGTTAGGCTCGATCGGGGCTGATGCGAAACACGCGATACCGGATCTCATCGCTAACCTGAAAGATGCGGACGTCGCGCCCTTCTTGCGGATTGAGTGCTCATCGACTCTTGCTCGCCTCGATCCGAATTCAGAGAAGGTAACTCAGGCTCTCGTTGTGGCATTCAACGAGATGGAAAGTATCTTCGATGCCATCGGCATTGCTGAGAACTTATGCGATTGCGGACCTGGCGCAAACGCGATCGTGCCACGATTGATGGACGCCGTCGACGAGACGTCGTTTGATCAAAGGCGCTCGGTCGTCGAACTGCTGGGAAAACTCGGTGGGACATCTATCGACGTCGTAAGCCCGCTGCTCGTCGAGCGTTTGATGGACCCGACCGAGGAGTTGATCGTGCGAGTTGCCGCGGCGAAGGCGCTCGGCAATTTTGGACCACGTGGCGTGCAGTTGGTGGTCGATCAGTTCGAGTCTGGCCACGAAGCCGAGCAGTTAACTGCTGCTCGAGCACTCATCGAAATTGGTGCGGAGGCGAGGTCCGCGAAGCAAGCGTTACTGGGGATGCTTAGAGAGTCGCAGGCGAAAAACGAGCTGCGTTCGCTTGCGGCCGTCGCTTTGGGACAGCTTGGGGCGGAGGCGAATGATGCGACCCTAGTTCTTACGGAATTGTTGCGTGACACGGAATCCGACGACTACTTGCGAGCCATGTGTGCAGTCGCACTTGGACAGATCGATCCCTCGGCGGTCCCGATTATTGAAGAGACGCTTGACGACGCGGTCGCGGAGGTACAGATCGCCGCCGCTTATGCGCTATGCAAGCGAGACGCCAATCATGCGCGCGGCTTAGAAACACTGGTGCATTGGTTGCAGAGCGATGAGCATCGTGGTTCCGCGATTAGTGCCCTCATCGATGTCGGTGAGACGTCTCTCTCGCATGTTCTCGAAAAGATGAACGACACGTCGCAAAGTCCCGACACGCGAGTGTCGTGTTTGGAAGTGCTGAGTGCGTTTGACGACCGCGCCATCGCCCCGCTACTTCAGGCATTGAATGACGAAATGCTTGCAGAGGAAGCCGGCTGGACGCTGCGAGATCGCGGAAATGAGTTACTGCCGACGTTAGTCACGAGCATCGAGAATGAATCTATCTTCACACCACAGGCTCGGGCCGTGATGCGTAACGTGGTCGAGGACATGTTTGCAGGTCTCGGTGCTGGAGGTGATTTCGAATCGTGGCAGGGAGGCCATGCGCTAGTGCATCGCGAAGAATTCGAATGGAGCGAGACGTCGGCAGCAGGAAGCGCTGCGCCTTCAGTGACACGTGCTGAGCCGTTTGAAGCGACGGCAATGGAGCCAGAGCCCGTTGAGAATTATAGTCCCGTGGAGGAAGTCGAGTCTGCTGAAGCAGAAGTCGAAATTTCGGAGTCGCCGACCACACCAGAGGGCTATGTATCGGTTGATGTTTACTATGGGACGAATCGCGAACCGATCGATCAGACACCGGACCAGGCCGCTGGCGATAGCCAGTTGTACTGGGCGGTTGCGATTGGTGCGCTGTTGGGGGTCGTGACCTACCTGATCGGCATGTATCGACGTGGTACACGACGACAGGCGCTGGCAGGCTTGGCAGGTGCGACTTTGCTGCTTTTGTTTGGGCTGGTGATATTCGCTCCGACGAGAGTGCGTCCAGAGATCGACAAGACGGGGCCACGCTATGGCGGCGAGTACACCGATCGCGTGGAGATGGGCGTTTGTGAAGTCACGATTCCAGATACGCACCGGGAAGGTGAATTAGAGGCTCCGACGTTGTTGGAGTTTCAAGTTGCCGAAGACCTTCAGAAGCATATCGTCTTACGAAGTGTTCGACGCATGGAGCCCGATGCGTTCTTTGGTGGTCTTCGGAGAGAGATGCAGAGTAAGGGGAATCACATCCTCGTCTTTGTTCACGGCTTTAACGTATCGTTTGACGATGCCGCGCGGCGAACGGCCCAGATGGCCAGCGACTTAAAGTTTGCGGGCGCGCCCGTTTTTTACAGTTGGCCGTCGCAGGCGGATTGGTGGAAGTATCGCATTGACGAAAAGAACGTTGAGTTGAGTGTGGATCAGTTGAAGACGTTTTTGCTCGCCATTGCCGAGCGTTCTGAAGCCGATACGATCAATCTGGTCGCTCATAGCATGGGGAATCGTGCGCTGACGGAGGCGCTGAAGGAGATCGATGTCGCTGCGAACGAGAGAGAGCAGATGTTCAATCAAGTGATTCTCGCGGCGCCCGATATCGACGCTGACATTTTCAAGCAACGCATCGCACCAGCAATTGTTACGAAAGCCAAGCACATCACGCTCTACGCATCATCCAACGACTGGGCGCTCGACGCATCGCGCAAGTTCAACAGCGGCGATCCTCGCGCAGGCGACGCTGGTGAAGGCTTGGTGGTCGTGCCGGGAATCGAGACGATCGATGTCTCCAGCGGTGACAGCAGTCTCCTAGGACATTCGTACTACGGGAACAACGTGTCCGTATTGCGAGATATCGAATTCATACTGCGCGACCAACCCGCCGACACTCGCCGTTTCTTAGAGCCAATGACGCATTCGGGTGATCTCATTTATTGGACGTTTCGGCCAGACCGCATCACGCGCCAGCCCACATCGCTGCCTCGCAGTTTCTAAAGTTGCGAGTACTCGGTCGGCGCTAGATACCAGCGATTAATCTTCGAGACTGTGTCCTTGTACTTCTCCAGTGCCTTCATGCGTTGCCAGTCAGGATGTTTGCGGAACCCGTTCCAGTGCTCGTCATGAGCCTCCGTGCTGGGAGCTGTCAGCATGTACGTCAAGTTTGGTACATCGTCGCCGATCAATGTCTCGCCATAGAACAGCGGTGCAAGCTTGACGTCTCGCATGATGTCGATTTCGCCTTCGTTGAACATCTCGACCTTCAAGCGGCCTTTGTCGGCGTTGTGACTTTCATAGGTTCGCAACTCGAACAATCGAGGTTGTTTGTCCGCGGAGTATTTGGGGATCTCCATCACCGGCATACCGGCGAACGCCTTCATCAGTTTGCTTTCGACGCGAGCGTACGGCGCATCCCCCTTTGGAATCGCAAAGTAGTCGCGAGCCGCCTTGCCGTAGTCTGGATCAGCCGCAAGCGTTCCATTCAGCCGAGAAAAGGCGGCTAAAGTCTTAAAGGGAATCAACATGTACAACGCGAAATCGGTGTCGTCGTCTGTCCGAGTAAACACACCGACGCGATCAATGCCTTGTCGCGAAAGAGCTGGCAGTAAGGCGTTTTCTGCATAATCACTAACGATTTTCCGCTTGGCCGCGTCCGCCGTTCGGTAGATTCTCAGTTCGTAATACTCTTGCATGGGCGTGTCCTCTGCCGCATTAAGTTGATTGGCAACTCCAACGCACGCGATGAGTAATACCGCGGATGTAAAAGCCGTTCTCAGGGTCGTGGAAATGCGGGGCATCGTGAGTCCTCGTTGAGTTTCATACTTGTGGGAGCAATTGATTGAGTTTGTCACGATTATTGAGAACGCAACGCGCCGAGTCTACGCCCAGTTCAATTCACACCGCTTCTCGGCGATCACTCGTGATAAAACACTTGACGTGTGAGACGCGTTGTCTTATGTTGATGAGACGAGTTGTCTCACCATGCCACCGAGTGATCATGACGAGTTCCCCGCAGCCGGTTACCGACGCAGAATTCGCTGTCCTTGAGTTTCTTTGGGAAGCGAAGGCGGCGACGAAGCGCGATCTGATAGCTGCTTTGTATCCCCGGGGGGCCGAATCGGATGTTGCGACGGTTCAAAAGTTACTCGAGCGTCTGGAGGGGAAGGGGCATGTAAAGCGTGACCGCGGCGCGGTCGCTCATGTCTTTGCTCCCGTGACGTCAAGGAACGAATTCGTGGGGGAGCAGTTAACCAACGTGGCGCAAAAACTTTCGGGCGGCGGATTGGCATCACTGGTGATGCACCTAGTAGAATCAAAACGATTGACGAAACGCGAACGTGACAAGCTGCGATCGTTGCTCGACTCACAGCCTTAACCCTATCTCGATACCGCGATGACGATGCACTTTCTGGAAACGGCCTGTTCTAATGCGATCGCCGCGACGTTGCTCGCGATCGTTGCGTTCATGGCAACTAGGATGCATGCAAAGGAACCGCTGGTTCATAGCCTGTGGGTGCTTGTCCTCGTCAAGTTGATGACTCCAGCATTGTTTGCGGTCCCGATATCCTGGCCGGTGCATTCGGTCGAATCAGATGTTGTTTCTAGCGGATCGAGTTCACCAACAACTGCCCACATGTCGTCATCGATCCCAACGGATGTAGGAAGGGACGCAAACGAGAACAGTGCGACGAACACATTGGTGTCGTCAGAGCAACCTGCTCGAAGCGGTTCCGCGATAACTTCCATCCGATGGTCTGACGTTGTAACAGTCATCTGGTTATTCGGCAGTGTGTTTTGCCTTTTGATCATTGCCGTGCGCGCCCTGCGGTTTCAACGCGTGTTGGCGCATACCGAACTTGCCCCGCGAGTTCTTCGCGATAGAACACGGATGTTGTCTCAGCAGATCGGCCTGCGTCGATCACCGTGCGTCCGCATAACCGCCGGAGTCGTGTCTCCGCTGGTTTGGTGTCCGTTACCTTTCACCCAACCAACGATCGTCCTGCCATGCCGGCTCTTGGCGGATCTGACTGACGATGAACAAGCGACATTGCTGCTACACGAGCTAGCTCACCTGCGGCGACGCGATCACTGGGTGCGTTGGCTTGAAGTGGCCACAGCCGCGTGTTTTTGGTGGCATCCTGTTGCGTGGATTGCACGCCGTGAGTTGCAGCGAACGGGCGACCTTTGCTGTGACGGTTGGGTGCTGTCTTGTGTCCCGGAGCATGCACGTCATTATGCGAATACACTAGTGCAAACAATCGATTTCCTAGCGGAGGCTAAGCCAGTGTTGCCTCCGCTGGCCAGTGCGTTTGGGCAAGCCGAGTTTCTTGAGCGGAGAATTCAAATGATCTTGCGTCGTAAGTTGAATAGAGAACTTTCTTGGCCCGCACGGGTTGCTGTCCTGGTGGCCGCCGCCGTATTGCCAGTGTCATCTCGGCTTGTTGCCGAGCAAGACGCTGCTCCGAAAGCGCCGCCTGCGGCGGCTGATGGAGATTCGACAGAAGCTGCGCCGAGTGCAACGCCAAGCGATTCAGCTGCAGAAGATTTGAAGAAAGACCTTCCCAAGTCAGGGGTTATGGAGATTGTAATTCAGACCGACGGAAAGCCGATCATTACGAAGAGCCTGTCGCGAGCGGTCGCAAAGCTAGAGGCGATTCGCAAGGTCGAGGCTCGCCGCGCGGATTCAGGTTCGCGTTTGTTAGTAGCGATTAACGTGAACAACACCACGCGCGAGTTCACCGACTCGGCGGAGGCGCTGCGAGTTGTCAAAGGCGTTTCGGCAGTGATCGATGTTGTCAAGAAGGCGAAGATTCAACTTGGCGAACTCGGGAGACTTGACGTCGCCCCGAATCAATCACAGCAATCGCAAGGGCCAGATGCGAAGCCAACTGAACGAAGGCAACAGTATCGTCCCACGAACGCGAAAGACGGCGCCGACGGCTTTGGCATTGGGGGTGGGCTCGGTGGCCAAGGAGGTGGTGGCTATGGCCCTGCGACGCAGCAGAAGTTTCTGGCAGCCGCTGCCTCGCGCCCACGTAGTCCAGAGGCGCGGAAAGCGCGGATCGAGTTGTTGCGTCAGCAACTGAGTAAGTTGCTGACGCCGGTGCAGCAGTCGGGATCATCTTCATCGTCGGTCGTGAGCAAACCCGCGCCGAAAGAATACAAACTGGGCAAGGCGACTTTGTTTTCTCGCATGGTTCATCGAGATTACCAAAAGGCGACTTTTAGTTTCGAGTTCGAGCTTCGTGATGATCCAACCTATAAATATGCCAACGATTGGGACTTGCAATATGGCAATGGCGGTGATCACTTCCATGTGACGATGGTCTCGGATGATCGCAGCCGCATCGTCGATCTCGGCAAGATAGATTGGGGGCAGCTGGATACGACGCGTTTGGCGAAGTTGCCGCCCAACCCACAGCCGCGACGCGAGTTCGTCCCATCCTCGGAAGGGCATATCTACTTGGTTCACACCGTCGATCGAAACAGTGACCTCTACGCGTTATTCCGCGTCGAAGCGATTCAACGGCAACAAGGAACCTGTGATATTACTTGGCGACTTGTTGATGCCCCGCAGTGATCTCGCAGTACTGTTTGAGGTTGTTCAACTCATTGTCCTGCGCGTCGCAATTTGCCTTGTTCATCATCCATCCGAACAGAAGGAAGAACAACTTCATGAAACCCTTGCCCGTTACGTTGGAGAACTGAGTCGCCTTGGTGCGACCTCCCAGATCCTCGAACGCGTAGGCCACTTGGATATCGAACATTTGCCCGATCATTTCAATTGCGATCGAGTGGGGTGGATCGTACGCGGTGATGACGCCCTGAAACTCCATTCGCTTCCCGTGATCTTCCGTGACCGTTCGAAACGTGGTCCCGACGCCCTCCGGCTTCTCGTCGATCACTTCGTCTTCGACCACGACGATACTCCACTCGGCGACATCCTCGTGGGTCAGCCGGAAGACTTCATCGATCGGCCGATCGATTTCGATACTAGCTTCGCTTTGCATGCCGGGCTCCAATGGCTCTTTTACTCTTCGCGAACGAGATACTTATTCAACAACGTATCCAGTGGAAAGCAATGTTTTGCCGCGCGTTGATCTGGTTCGACCGTAGGATCTAACGCGACAGCTTCAATTTGCTTCGTTAAGGCTGAGAGGAAAGCTCGCGTTTCGTCGAGATTAGTCAGCATACACAGTTCGCCCAATTCGTCAGCAGCCAGGAGGTAGTCGTTTGCCTTTTCCTCGCTCGAGAATAGGCCGAGTACCCTCAGCCGTTCACCGCTGCTGTCGGCACCGTCGATCGAAACGAAGCCCGACTCTTGAGCGATGGCGTAGACGGGATAGTTCCAAGGCGAGTAGTCCGCAGTTAGATGCTCTGTTAACAACTCGCTTACGGCAAGTTGCCAGCGAGCATCAATCTTGTCCCCCAGCGGGGAGGGATCAAACGCCACATCAGTTACCGGCGCACGTAGGCTTCGCAGCAGCCAACTGAATTCGCGGTCGTTAAAGAGCATGCGAGGGGTATCCTCGATGCCAAACTCCGACATGAATTGGACTGCAACTTCTGACTGGGTATAAACGACCAACATCTGAGTTGGCACGTTCTCAGATTCCGCAGTCGGATCGACCATCGACACGTATCCGCCACCGTGAGGGATCAGGTAGATCGGATACTCCCAGTAACGGCTCATTGTCTTTATTGAGTTCCCTTTAGGCTGGTCTGTAGTCCGGCCTACTTGCTAGAATCTACCGAGGTCCCGGGGCATTGATCTTTACAGCGCCTCGATCTTCGCCTGGGGTCGTGTCGCGATACTCGGCTTCCTTCTTCGCGATTCGGTCACCGGTCTCGCGATGGAACGAGTCTCGCGAAATGTTTTTCGGCACGCTGTCGCCGGTTTCTTCTACCCACTGTGCCAGCAATTTGCTCAACTGTTGTTTCGTGTCGGCAAAGGCGGGATCGGCGGCGAGGTTGGTCAGTTGGTGCGGGTCCTCGCGGTACTCATACAGCTCTTCCGCAGGTCGCGGGGACAGGAAGACGTCGGCTTGAGCGGCGCTCAGCTTCTTGCTGTCCCGTAGCGTCAGCAGCTGCTGATGCGAGATCGATCGAACAGAATCTGCCGGCCCCTGCCAGGATTGATAGGGACGGTTGTTGCGGATGTAGAGAAATCCATCGGCTCGAACGCTGCGGCCATGAGCTTCATAGTCATGCCAGTTGTGCTCCGAAAATGCGTAACGTCGCACTTGGGTGGAGGGGTCACTCAAGATTGGCTTAAGGCTGACGCCTTGCATCGTCTCCGCAGACGCCACGCCAGCGACGTCGAGGATTGTCGGAGCGAGATCGATGGCACTGACCAGACTCTTGGTCGCGACACGCTTCTTTGTCATTGCGCTCGGCCAATGAGCAACGAGCGCCGTCTTCATCCCGGAATCGTGCAAACGAGTCTTAGCGCGAGGAAATGGTCGACCGTTGTCGGCGAGCACAAAGATCAACGTGTTGTCGAGTTGTTCTTCTTCCTTGAGAGCTTGTACGACCTCGCCGATGTAGTGATCGAAGCGTGTGACTTCGTTGTAGTACGAAGCAAGGTCGTCGCGCGTCCCCGCTTCATCCGCCAAAAACGGCGGAACGATCACGTCGTCGGGGTGATGCTTCGGACCGTACTTGTCCGCTTTCCAATCCTTGTCGGCGTCCCACGCTCGATGAGCGTCGTAAGCCGCGAACCAAAAGAAGAACGGCTTGTCCTTCGGGCGTTGTTTCACCGTTTGCACCCATTTCGCATGGCCGCCGCGATTGCCCGGCTCGTTTCCGCCATCGACCAGATCAAACGGTTTGTCCTTGCTATGCGAGCCGCCGGGTGTCGGCTTCATGTGGTGTTTGCCAACGATCGCCGTGTAGTAACCCGCTTCACGGAGCAGCGTCGGAAACCAAGGCAAATTGCCATCGATTGCGAGGTGCAACTCTGCCGCCTTGCCGTTGTTGTGCGGATAGCGGCCGGTAATGATGCTCGATCGACTCGGGCTGCAGCTGCTGGCGGTTAGATACGCCTCGTCGAATCGCGTGCCGTTCTTCGCCAATTGGTCGATGTTCGGCGTGCGAGCGGCTCCGTTTCCGTAACAGCCGTAATCGTTCCAGCTGACGTCATCCGCGATGAACAGGATGACGTTCGGCTGGTCGACCGCTTTGGCCGTAGGAATCACGGTCAGTAGAGTGAGCAAACCCAGCAGGATATATCTCAACATAAGGTACGTTCCACGGAATTGATGACTCGAAATGCTTACTGCAGAGCGTCCTAACAGCATACTTCAAGTCGAAGTGTGTGCCGATGAGGGCAGAAAAATGCTGGGTCTTTCGATCTTGCCCCAATTCTTGTTTATCGAGACAATTCCCGTCCTCGCTATATGACGGAAAGGGATTTACGGTGCAGCGACTCCATTTCGACGAACTACAAGCTGGTGACTGCTGGGAGAGCCAAGCTCGTACAATCACGGAAACCGATGTCGTTAACTTCGCTTGCCTGACCGGTGACTTTGATCCGATGCACGTCGATCACGAATTCGCGGCAGAAACTCCGTTTGGCCGCCCGGTCGCTCACGGACTCCTTGGTCTCGCGTATCTCGCCGGACTCGGTACCAACGCGCCGAATGTTCACACAGTCGCTTTCCTCGGAATCAAGGACTGGAGTTTCAAAAGGCCTATCCTCGTCGGAGACACAGTACACGCGGTCACCACTGTCGTCGCAACGACCGCGTCCAACCGATGTCGAGGCCGCGTGACATGGCGACGCGAACTCGTTAATCAGGCGGGCGAGGTCGTTCAAAGTGGAATTTTTGAAACGGTAGTCGCAGTCTCCCAGACCCAATCGATACCGCTCGGGCGAGCGGCCGCCTGATTCGTCTTCAACCCTTCACGCGATAGCCGAGCTCCACCAAAGCCTCGCGAATACGTTCGACGTGCTTGCCTTGGATTTCGAGAGCGTCTTCTTTGATTGCGCCACCAGCTCCGCAAGCAGTCTTTAGCATACTAAGCAGTAAAGGCAAGTTGTTGCCCCTCGCGGGTAAGCCTCGCACAATGGTTACGACTTTCCCCTTCTTGCGTTTCTCGACGGCGAGCTTGGCTGTTTGCTTCTCTGGTGGAATTCGAGGTGTCGGCGCAGGTGGACACTGACACTCATGTTCTAGCTTGCCGCATCGTTCGCACTTCGGCGGCTGATAGAACTCGGTGCCGGCAAATAAGCGACCCATGATCCTCTTCCCGTAGGCCGGATCGAGCGCAGCGCTGCTCCGACACGACCAACAATGCCGGAGCAGCGCTGCGCTCGATCCGGCCTACCAAGAATCAACCAACTCTGTTCGGCGTGCTCCAGTGATCGCGATACTGGCGCCTTACCAAAGCATTTGCGTCGTCGTTGTTTGTGATTTGTTCTTTCACTGGATCGAAGTGCAACACGCTACCGACACGGGCCGCGATGTTCGCTAGATGCACGATGCCTGACGCGAGTTGGCCTGCCTTAACGTCCGCATTCAATTTCGTCTGCGTGCCACGAATACAATCGAGGAAGTTGGCATGATGACGGGGCAGTTCGACGGGACCTGCATTCTCAGCCAGCAGCTTCATGCGTGGTCCGTACATTTTCCAGCCTTGCGTGTGTCCGAGAATCATTACGCCATTGGTACCGTAGAAGGCGCAGCCGTTCTCGTAGCCTTCCTGCACATACGGGGACCAAATGCGTTGCTCGAAGATTAACTGCTTCTTGCGACCTTGAGGATTGCCGTCGACTGGATACTCGAAGACCGCATACTGCGTGTCGGGGAATTGTTGATCATCATCGAAGAAGTATTTGCCGCCCATACACGTCGCGCTCGACGGATGCGAGTCGACACCCAGTCCCCATAATGCCACATCAATGTCGTGGACTCCATCGTTACCCATGTCGCCACAACCGAAGTCGTACCACCATCGCCAAACGCCGTGCAGTAAGTTTGACTGATAAGGAACTAGCGGCGCCGGGCCAACCCAGGAATCGAAGTCGAGGGTTGTGGGCGGATCACTCGGCTGCTGTTTGCCGATCGAGCCACGACGCTGGCTGTTCCAAGCCTTTGCGACCATGATCTCGCCGATCTCGCCAGCATGCAGTCGTTGCATTGCCTCTTCGATCACTCGCGTGCTGCGGCTTTGTGTGCCCACTTGCAGGCACCTGCCGTTTCGTGCGACCGCTTCCGACATCAAGCGACCTTCGCGAATGTTGTGGCAGCAAGGCTTCTCGACATAGACATGCTTGCCTGCATCCAGCGCCAGGATCGAAGCCGGCGCGTGCCAATGATCGGGAGTCGCGATGAAAACGGCATCGACTTCCTTGTCATCAAACACCGTTCGCATGTCCTTGGCCTGCTCGGGGCTCTTCCCGCTCGACGATTTCACTAGCTCAGCCGCTTTCGCTCGTCGGTTGTCGTCGACGTCGCAAACGTATTTCACTCGTACGTCTTTGTTCGCGGAGAGCAATCGCGTATGTGCGGTCCCCATCCCGCCCGGCCCAATGACGCCAACGGTAATCTGCTCGTTCGCAGCCGCCTTCGCGGTCTGGCTCGCCATTGACAGTGCGGCGGCTCCGATACCGGCGGTCTTTAGAAAGTCGCGTCGCTGGGTTGTCATGGCTGGTTCCTTTCGGTTGTCGTCTTTCGCTCCGCGAAAGAAACGCTTCGTTCGCGGAGCGAACAGCGAATATTTTGCTGTTCGTCTTCAATTCGAGATGCCGTGATTGTATAAATGAATGTTGATGCGTTGCAAACAGAATCACATAAAGGATGTCTCAGGCAAAGGCGCGAAGGCGCAAAGCCCCTGTCGCTCGGGTGTCCTTTGCGCCCTCGCGCCTTTGCGTGGTCTCCTGATCGTACTAGTTCTGTCCACGCTTACCTGCCAAGCCTCCGCCGCCGAGCCTTCCGCCGAAGGCATCGCGTTCTTCGAGAAGAAGGTCCGACCGCTGCTGGTTGAAAGATGCATCGACTGCCACACGGGAGATGAGCCAGAAAGCGGCTTGTCGATGGATTCGCTTGCCGGGTTGCTGAAGGGCGGCCTACGAGGCCCGGCGATTGTGATCGACAAACCCGAAGAGAGTTTGCTGATCCGAGCGTTGCGTCACGGCGAAATTCTGAAGATGCCGCCGAAAGAAAAACTCTCCGCGCGGCTGATCGCTGAAATTGCAACCTGGATCGAGATGGGAGCCCCGTGGCCGAATGCCGAACCAGTCGCGATTCCACAGAACGAACCTGAGAGCGATGCTATTACGTTTACGGAAGAGCAAAAGACGTTTTGGTCGTTTCAGTCACCGAGCAAATCGACGGTTCCGGCAGTGAAGGATCAAACGTGGGTGCGATCCTCGATCGATGCTTTCATCCTCCGGAAGCTCGAAGCCGCCAGTTTCCAACCCGCATCACCTGCCATCAAACGTGTGCTCGTTCGTCGTGCGACATTCGACTTACTTGGATTGCCACCTGCGCCCGACGAAGTCGATGCGTTTGTCGCCGACGAGTCGCCGCAAGCCTTCGCCAAGTTGATCGATCAATTACTTGCCTCACCTCGATATGGCGAACGTTGGGGCCGGCATTGGCTTGACGTCGCACGCTACGCCGACTCGAACGGACTGGATGAGAACCTCGCCTTCGCCGACGCGTATCACTATCGCGACTACGTCATCGCTGCGTTTAACAAAGACAAACCGTTTGATTGGTTCGTGCAGGAGCAGATCGCGGGGGATCTCCTCGTGGGACAGGCTTTCAGCCTGTCTAAGAACAACAGGCTGGAAGCCTATTCCACGTGGGATGCACCTTACGAAGGCACCGTCGCGACGGGCTTCCTCGCTCTTGGGGCGAAGATGCTGGCCGAAGATGATCCCGTCAAAATGCAGATGGATATCATCGACGAACAAATCGATACTCTAGGGCGAGCTTTTATGGGCCTGACCTTCGGCTGTGCTCGCTGCCATGACCACAAGTTTGATCCGATTCCGACTGCCGATTACTACTCGCTGGCCGGGATCTTCAAAAGCACAAAGACGATGGAGAATTTCGATGTCGTCGCTCGCTGGCAAGAGAAGCCGCTGGCGTCGGCGGAAGCAACGGCAGCGCTCGACGAACACCAGAAGAAGATCGAAGCCAAGCAAGCTGACATCGACAAGATGGTTAACGAATCGAACGAAGCCGTCCTCGTCGAGTCTCGGCGGCACGTGGGCGATTACTTGCTCGCCGCGCTGGAACTTGAGCGGATCAAGAACTTGATCGCTGATGCGACGATCCACGGCAACAACTCCGATCCGACTTCCACGCCAAACTCGCTGCTAATCGAGGCCGATGAGTTCGATCGCGGCAACGTGCTGCGAGATCGCACGAATTGGGGGAAGGGCATCGGGGTGCTGGTGAACGCGGGCGAAACTCCGAACTTCGCCGAGTATGACATCGAAGTCAAAGAAGCTGGCCTCTATCAGATCGAAATTCGAGTCGCCGCCGAAGCTTCGCGTCCAACGATGCTGATGATCAACGGACAACTCGCCAAGAAGGACGCGGCAGGCGAAGTGACAGGCTCCTGGCTGCCTGATGGACAGAAGTGGTTCGTCGAAGGTTTCTATCATCTGAACGCAGGCAAGAACCTCATTCGCCTCGAACAACCGCAATTCTTTCCGCACATCGATAAACTGCTCTTCGTCCCGGCTCCGCCCGAAGCCAGAGCGAGCTCGCCCGCACAGGCCATCCCCGCCTTTGCCACCGATCCACGAGACGGCATCGTACTCGTCGAGGCGGAGACTGTCGCTCGCGGGAATCTTTCCGTGTTGACCGAAGGCTACGGCGAAGGAATTGGCATCATCGGCGGTCCGGGTGGATTGAACGAAGGAGAGATCGATGTCGAGATTCCCACCGACGGGACGTATCACGTCGCGTGTCGTTATGCGGCTGCAGAAGCGAGACCGACGAAGCTGCTCGTTAATGGTCGCGGCATCAATTCGAAGGCGATCGGCGAAGTGACGGGAACTTGGCACCCAGACACGCAACGCTGGTTCCTCGAGGGTCGAGCTCGGCTCGCCGCCGGCAAATGTGTGGTGCGTTTGGAGCGGGATGGACCGATTCCGCATATCGACAAGATCATGTTCATCGAAGCCTCGCGCTTCGGCGGGCAGTCAGAAGAGTTCGCTCCGCTCGGCGATTACGAGCCGAAGCCGGAGTTTGCCCAGCAGTGGGCGGACTATTTGGAGAAAACGAAGGACGATCCGGCGTCTCCGTTTGCTGATTGGCATGCGGCAGTTGCGCAAAACGTTTCCGTACGCGAGCTGGCTGCAGCATACAACGAACGTGTCGCGGGAGACATTAAGACTGACAAACCCTTTGCGACAGTGCTGCGCGATCCCGAAGGCCCGTTTAAGATTTCGGACAAGATCGAAATCTACTACGCACCAGAAGCTCAAGAACGACTTGCCGGTGTGCGAGCTGAAAGGAAGACACTCGCTGACACGATGCCCAAGTATCCCGAAGCAATGGCCGTATCCGATGGCACGATCGAGAACATCCGTGTCCACATTCGCGGCAGCCACCTCACGCAAGGCCGCCAAGTGCCAAGACGCGTTCCACGCATCTTCACCGGCGACGAATCAACCTCTTTCGGCGAAGATGTCAGCGGTCGCCTCGAGCTTGCTCGCTGGTTGACTGGCGCGGACCATCCGCTGACCGCGCGTGTGATGGTGAACCGAATTTGGCAGTGGCACTTCGGCGAGGGCTTGGTTCGTTCACCCGACAACTTCGGCAAACTTGGCTTACGCCCAACGCATCCAGAGCTGCTTGATTGGCTGGCTGTCCGCTTTGTGGAATCGGGTTGGTCGATCAAGGAACTGCATCGCACGATCATGCTGTCGTCGGCTTACCAGATGAGTACCGCTTTCAATGAGCAAGCCATGGCCGTCGATCCGGAAAATGAACTTTGGTGGCGATTTAGTCGGCGACGAGCCGAGGCGGAGTCGATTCGCGATTCGATTCTTGCGGCATCAGGCCAGCTCGATCTCAAGATGGGCGGTTCGATGTTGCCGACTGCGAACCGAGCCTACGTGACCAGTACTGCGAATGTCGATCCTGTTGCCTACCAAACAAATCGCCGTTCGGTCTACATGCCAGTCGTTCGAAGCGCCCTGTACGAAGTCTTTCAAGCCTTCGATTTCGCCGAGCCGAGCGTTCCCGCGGGTAAGCGGCAATCCACGACGGTTGCGCCGCAAGCCTTATTCATGATGAACAGCAAAATCGTCGCGGACGCGACGCGAGCGATGGCCGAGAAACTACTTGAGAACGAAAACGCCGACAACGTAGCTCGAATTGAGACAGCGTATCGCATTGCTTACGGCCGAACTCCCGAAAAAATCGAAGTTCAACGAGCGTTGAGTTTCGTCGAAGCTTATGCAGAGTCATTGATCGCCAAAGAAACGTCGCCCGACGAAGCTCGAATCAAAGCCTGGCAGAGCCTTTGTCGCGTTATTCTGTCGGCGAATGAATTTATTTACGTGGAGTAATGCGTTGGAGTCCCGCCTTTAGGCGGCTGCCTTATAGCCTCTCGAACCGCCTAAAGGCGGGACTCCAACGATGAGAACAATACTATGAAATGTTGCAATCAATTCACGCCAGTTCTCTCTCGCCGCGAGATGCTGCGAACGAGCGCTGCAGGCTTTGGCGGTGTCGCACTCGCGTCGTTGTTGAACGATGAGGCGCGAGCTAAACAGGCCCCGCACTTCGCGCCCAAAGCCAAGCAAGTCATCTTTCTGTTCATGCATGGCGGCCCGTCTCAGGTCGATACCTTCGATTACAAGCCACAGCTCACACGCGATCACGGCAAGCCGCTGCCGTTTCCTAAACCGCGCGTCCAGTCCGCTCCAACCGGCAACCTATTGAAATCGCCGTGGGATTTCAAGCAGCGTGGCGAGTGTGGTAGCTGGGTCAGCGAGTTGTTTCCGCACATCTCAGGTTGCGTCGATGATATGTGCATTATTAACTCGATGCATTGTTCCAATTCGCGACATGGCGGGGCGCTTCTTGAATTGCACACTGGCAGCGACACGTTCGTGCGTCCAAGTATGGGCTCGTGGGTTACGTATGGGCTCGGCACAGAGAACGAAGACTTGCCGGGTTACATTACGATGTGCCCGACGCTCACCCACGGCGGCGTTAACGCATACAGTTCCGGCTTCCTCCCAGCCGACTTTCACGGAGTGCCGCTCGGCAATGCCAGCGTGCCATCCGATCAAGCCAAGATCCCATTCATCGAGAACGCCGACAAGACGCCTCGATCGTTGCAACGTACCGAACTCGACTTGCTTCGTCAGATGAACCTCGATCGTTTGCAAGACACGGGTCCTGATTCGGCACTCGAAGCTCGCATCAATTCATTCGAGCTGGCATTTCGGATGCAAGCGACGGCGCCCGAGTTGCAAAGTGTCGACGATGAAACGGAAACAACGCAGAAGGCGTACGGATTGGACAACGACAAGACTCGAAACTTTGGCAGGCAATGTTTAATGGCGAGGCGTTTTGTCGAACGCGGAGTCCGCTTCGTTCAATGCACCCACAGCTATAAATGGGACCAGCATGGTGACTTGCGGAACGGCCACACGAACAACGCCATGGAAGTCGATCAGCCGATCGCGGCTTTGCTACAAGACCTAAAGACGCGAGGCTTGTTGAAGGACACGCTAGTGTTATGGGGCGGAGAGTTTGGCCGCACTCCGGTCGCGCAAGGCGACAACGGTCGCGACCACAATCCGCAAGGCTACACGATGTGGATGGCGGGAGGAGGTGTGAAAGGCGGCCTCGCGTATGGTAGCACCGACGACTACGGATACTACGCCATTGAAGATAAAGTGCATATCCACGATCTGCATGCGACGATCTTGCATTTGCTCGGACTTGATCACATGAAGCTGACTTACAAGTACGCGGGGCGTGATTTCAGGTTGACAGATATTTATGGCGAGGTTGTTACGCCGATTGTTGCGTGAATGTGATCGATGAAGTCAACACCGGGTAATACCGCAAAGCGGTTTCATTCCACAGCCTAGTGCCGGATACTGAAGTTGCCAATGGATGGTGCCAGAATTGTTCCCATTTTCACTCTTTACCGCAACGCGGTTAGATTCCAAAGCCCAGGGTCGCGTCGTTTCGTCGCGCACCCTGGGAGCGATGGACGACAAATCTACGTACGCTGAAGGCGTTACACAAATCGGAGGGCGGTGCCATTGGTCTAACGCTTTCAGCGTAAGCGAGTCGTTGTGCTTCTGTTACCTAGGGTGCGCCGCTGCGCTGGCGACCCTAGGCTTTGGAATGTGACCGCTTTGCGGTAAAGACACGTATGCATCCTTGCCGTAGACGGGCCGCAGTTGCGACGGTGTGGGATCTGCGCCAAGCTGAGTTCAGGATGCACGCTGATATAGTTTGGTTTCTACGCCGGTGGAAATTGGGCTATAATGCAGCCTCCCCCAAACGACTCCCACCTAACACACAGCGAGAGGCCAGAACCGACATGCGGCCCGTTTTCTTGCTCGCCATCCTGAACTTATCTTTGCTTTGGACGCTGGCTCCGGTTTCGGCCGCAGAGCCTGAATCGGAAACGCCCGAACAGCAGGCCGTTGAGGCTCTGGCTCGGTTGCGAACCAACATTCAGTTCAACAAAGATGGAACGACGCGGCTTGTGCGGTTGAGCAAGGCAGCGGTGACGGACGAAGCGCTGGCACATCTTCAGCATTTCAAACAGCTCGACTACCTGGCGATTGTTTGCCCGCAGATCACGGACTTGTATACGAGCCATATCGGTGGACTGACTAACCTCGACACATTGGTGTTGTCCGAGTCGGGAGTTGGTGATGCGACGATGGCGAGTTTGTCGAGCTTGAAAAAGCTTGAACGGCTGTATCTTGCGAAGACGAATGTCACCGACGATGGTTTGCGACACATTGCCGGACTAACGAACTTGACGGCGCTATCGCTCGAGCGAACGGCGGTCACGGACGAAGGACTGGTCTGGCTGGAGTATCTGTCGCAGCTTGAGACGTTGCTACTTAGTGAAACGAAGGTGGCTGGCGAGGGACTTACGTTCTTGGCTGGTCTGCCAAACTTGCGAGTGCTTTATCTGGAGAAGTGCGTTCTGGAATCGAAGACGCTTCGGTATATCGAGTCGATTCAGAACTTGGAGCATCTGAGTCTGAATGGAGTTGTGCTGAGCGAAGACGCGATCAAGACACTGTCGAAGCTCAGTGCGACAAAGACGATTGAGTTGTATCGTACGGGACTGACTGTCGACGAGGTTGGTGCATTGAGGAATGCGTTGCCCGAGACGCAGCTCTTCATCGACCCTCAGCTGGCAGCGGCGGAGCGCAATCTTCGCAGAACGGATTTGCAATCCGGTGGGGACGGGGCGCAAACCCATCCTACGGAAACGTCTACCACGCAACGCTTGGGATCAATTCGCGATCGGATTGCCGATGACGACGAGGTTCCTGATTTCCAATTGCACGTGATTCCGCTGCTTGGCCGATTGGGGTGCAACAGCCGCGCGTGTCATGGTTCCTTCCAAGGGCAAGGCGGCTTTCGCTTGTCGATGTTCGGGTATGACTTCGACATGGATCACGAGAATCTATCGGAGCGGATCGATCTCGATTCGCCTGCGGACAGCCTCATTCTGAACAAGCCAACATCGGCTGACGAACACGAAGGTGGGCTTCGTTTGCCGCCCAATGGTTGGGAACAGAAGCTGCTGCGTCGTTGGATCGAGGCCGGAGCGAAAGGCTTGCCAGAGGAACCGCCGACGTTCGCCCGACTTGAAGTCACGCCGACCGAGATCGTGATTGGGAGTAAAGGTGATGCGGTACAACTCAAGGCCGTGGCTGTTTGGTCCGATGGGACTCGCGAAGACGTGACTTGTTTGACTCGTTTTCAGACCAACGATGAAACGGTTGCGGAAGTAACACCTGCTGGAATGATCAATGCGATTGGCGAAGGCGACACCTATGTCATCGCGTTTTACGATAACGGAATATTTTCGACACAGGTGTTGTTTCCCGTCACGGATCAAACGGGCGATCGCTACCCGGAGGTTGCGACCCCGACGGAGATAGACCGGCATGTTACGGATAAGCTTGCCAAGCTTGGCGTTGTGCCGTCTGAGTTGTGTAGCGACGAAGAGTTTCTACGACGCGTAGGTCTTGATCTCATCGGCACGCTGCCGACTCCCGCCGAAATCGAGCAGTTCGTCGCCGATGAATCGTCTGACAAGCGGTCTCGCAAGATCGACGAGCTGCTGGAGCACCCGGCTTACATCACCTGGTGGACGCAGCGGCTGTGCGACTTGACCGGCAGCAACGCGGGTTACTTAGGGGCCACCGAGATGGCGCAGCCCACTGCCGGCCAATGGAGAGCGTGGATTAAACGCAGAGTTGAGAAGAACATTGGCTGGGACGAGATCGCCGCCGGAATCTTGCTCGCCCGCAGCCGTCGGCCTGGTCAACCGTATCGCGAGTTTATCGAAGAGCAAAGCACTTTCACGAACACCGTTGACGGAGCCGACTACGCGGCGATTGGCAACCCGATGCCGCACTTTTGGTATCGAGACAACATCACGCGACCGACCGACAAAGCGCTCGCTTTCGGTTACACATTTATGGGCGTTCGTCTGGATTGTGCCCAGTGTCACAAGCATCCTTACGATCAATGGTCGAAGCGAGACTTCGAGCTGTTCACGGAGTTCTTCACGCGCATCAAGACGGGTGTCGCTCCGGATGCCGCTGTGATGCATAAAGGTATGGCCAACATGCTTGGTGTGCCGGTGAAGTTGAACACGGCGGCGTTGCGTCGGCAGAGTTATCTGCGCATCGCGGCCGAAGGTCGAGCCATTCCCTGGAACGAAATATGGATCGAGCCTGCCAAGACGAAGACGCAACCCGGCAAGCTGCTCGGCGCGTCGGAGATCGACCTTGCTCAGTACGACGATCCGCGCGAACCGCTCGTCGAGTGGTTGTTTAACGAACCGAATCGCTATTTTGCCAAAGCGTTTGTGAATCGGATCTGGTCGAACTACTTCAACGTCGGAATTATCAATCCGCCTGACGATTTGAACCGTGCGAATCCACCGAGTAACAAGGCGCTGCTTGACTATCTCGTCGCCGAGTTCCTCGAAAGTGGTTATGACATGCAGTGGCTACACCGTACGATCACGAACAGCCACACTTATCAGCGAAGTTGGCGACCGAACGACACCAATCGCTCGGACTCGCAAAACTTCAGCCATGCGATTCTGCGTCGCCTTCCAGCCGAAGTCGCTGTCGACGCAATCATTCAAGCGACAGCGAGTGACACCAAGCTCACGACGTTGAATTCCGAGAAGGAAATGGAGCGTCGAAAGATCGGACAGCATCCAAAGTCTTATCAAACCCGAGCGATCGATTTTTCGCTGCTGATCTTTGGCAAGCCGCTGCGCACGACGAACTGCGACTGCGAACGCCAAAGTCAGCCGACATTGCTCCAGTCATTGTATGTACGCAATGACCAGGAAATGCTTGATATGTTGGATCGTGCCGATGGTTGGGTCGCCCAGATCGGCAAGACGAAGCCGACCGTCGACGGAACTGGTGATCTGGTCAACGCCGCTTACTTGCGAACGCTATCGCGACTGCCGACGGATGACGAGTTGGCTGACTGCCGACAGTATATCGCGGAGTCTGAAGATATCGTGGACGGCTTGCGCGACATGATGTGGGCTTTGTTGAACACGCAGGAATTCATTGCGAATCATTAATGTAGCCATCTCTCGGGGCGAGATGGCTACTTTGGAAAACTCATGAAATCTCAATACTGCGACGGCACAACGCGCCGTGACTTTCTCCGAGCTGGTGTACTTGGCGGGCTCGGTCTGTCGTTACCGAACTTTCTTCGTCTGACAGCAGCAAGCGAAGGCCGGCAAGCAACCGCCGATGCCGTTCTGTTCATTAACTTGGCCGGAGGACCGTCGCATCTTGACACACTCGACATGAAACCAGAGGGGCCCAGCGAAACACGCGGCGAATTCAATCCAATTCAATCGAAGCTTGCAGGCTTGAATGTCTGCGAGTACATGCCGAAGTTCGCGGCTGCAGCGGATCGTTTTACGTTGATGCGCGGCATCAGCCACTCTGCCGGTTCACATCCGCTCGGCCAGTCGTACATTTCCACCGGCAATCTTCCGACACCCGCTTTGATCTACCCGTCTCTTGGGTCTGTCGCGACAAAAGAATTGCCAGGCCAAGACGACATGCCGTCTTACATTGCGATTCCGAAGACCGAATGGAACGCCGGCTACATGGGCGATGCGTACGCTCCGTTCAACACGAACGCGGCTCCCCAGCCCGGCAAGCCGTTTCAGGTTCGTGGCATTTCGCTGGCGGAAGGCTTGACGATCGATCGCGTTAATCGTCGAGAAGGGCTATTGAAGAAGATCGACCAGCGCTTTCGAGGTGCTGAGACGACCAGCCAATTGTTGGAGGCGCTCGATAAGTTCAGCGCGCAGTCCTACAACATCATCACTTCGGCGCGTTCACAGAAGGCATTCGATGTCACGCTCGAATCGGAAGCGACTCGAAAACGGTTTACGGATGACGAGTTCAATCAGAGTTTGTTACTTGGCTGTCGGCTGATCGAGTGTGGCGTGCCATTCATCACCGTGACGTATCAAGGTTGGGACACTCACCTCGACAACTTCAGCGGTCATCGTCGCTTGATTCCTCCGCTGGACAACGGATTGATCGCGACGATCGACACACTGGCCGAGAAAGGGCTCCTCGATCGGACACTCGTGATTGCGATGGGCGAGTTCGGCCGGACACCGAAGATCAACGAAAACACGGGGCGCGACCATTATCCGCGCGTCAATTGGTCGTTGTTTGCTGGTGGCGGAGTCAAACCGGGTCAACTGATCGGCGGAACGGACAAGGGCGGTGAGGCGCCGGACGATGCGACGGACATCAAGCCCGATGACATCGCTGCGACGTTATATCACTCGCTTGGGATCGATCCGCTGACGGAGTATCACACCAACACGGGACGCCCTGTGATGTTAGTGCCTCACGGTCGTGTGAGTTCTGAATTGTTTGGCTAATTGAGCGACGTCCTAGCGACTGGCACAGCTGAGGCTACCTGACGATTGTCGCGTTGCTTCCGCAGCCTTTCGCGACGACAATGATTGAATGAACTTCCGTTTGCTGTTAGCGATGCCCTGTCTTCTTCTCGCGACGGCACACGTGCGCGGTGAGTCAACTGCCGAGGGGAACGACTTCTTCGAGAAACGTGTTCGTCCGATTCTTGCTGCCAAATGCATCTCCTGTCACGGACCCAAGAAACAGGAGTCGGGATTGCGGCTCGATTCTCGTGAAGCACTGCTGCGAGGCGGAGATGGTGGAGTTGTTGTCGTTTCCCGAGACCCGCAACAGAGTCGACTCGTTCATGCCGTTCGATATGGTGAAGAACTGCAAATGCCGCCGAATCAGAAGCTCGGCGATCGCGACATCGAGTCGCTCGAGCTGTGGATCAAGCTCAGCATGCCCTGGCCGGAGTCCCTTCGAGAAATTGGCAACACGGCGGACGAAGTCCGGTCGCACTGGGCATTCCAGCCGGTCGAAAGCCCGAACGCGGCTGAGGTTCATGATGAGACGTGGTCGAAAACGTCGATCGATCTGTTCGTCTTGTCGAAGCTTGAAGAAGTGGGACTTCGACCGTCACCGTCGGCTGACCGGCGCAAGTTCATTCGCCGAACGACATTCGATCTCCTTGGACTCCCGCCCACGCCCGACGAGATCGCAGCATTTGTGGGGGATGGTTCGCCGAACGCGTTCGACAGGCTAATCGATCGGTTATTGGCATCACCCCGTTACGGCGAACGGTGGGCGAGGCATTGGTTGGACGTGGCTCGTTACGCAGATAACAAAGGCTATGTCTTCTTCGAGGATAAGAAGTATCCCTGGGCGTACACCTATCGCGACTATGTGATTCGAGCATTCAACAACGACGTTCCATACAATCGTTTCGTCCGCGAGCAACTCGCAGCGGACCAACTCGACCTTCGTGATGACAAACGCCCGCTAACTGCGATGGGCTTCCTGACGCTGGGTGGGCATTTCATGAACAACACGCACGACATCATCGACGATCGCATCGATGTTGTGACGCGTGGTCTCATGGGTTTAACGGTCACGTGCGCGCGCTGTCACGACCATAAGTACGATCCTGTTTCGCAAGCCGATTACTATTCGTTGTACGGAGTATTTCGCAGCAGCTTTGAGCCGACCGTTCCTCCGTTGTTTGAAACGCCTCCAACAACGGACGAGTATCGGAAGTTTGCCGAGGAACTAGCGAAACGCGAGAGGGCGCTTGTCGACTTTGTGACCGCGAAACATCGCGACTTGGTGGCCGACGCGCGGACTCGAATTGCCGAGTATCTTTTGGCCGCTCATGCTCGCCGCGGATTGCCTCCGGCGGACGACTTCATGTTATTAATCGACAAGGGCGACCTGAATCCAGCAATGATTCTGCGTTGGCAGAAGTACCTTGAGAGTTCGCGCCGTCCGCTCGATCGTGTTTGGGCACCGTGGCGGGCGATGGCTGAAGTGACAGCGGACGAGTTTGCGGACGCGGCGCCGAGAATCTTGAGTGACTTAACAGCTGGCGAGATCAACCCGCTAGTTCGTGAAGCACTTTTCGCGGACCGTCCTCAGACCATCGAGGAAGCCGCTCGTTCCTATGCAAAGTTACTAGTTAGCATCAACGAAAAATGGGTGATGGCGGTCGAAGGTGCTTCGGAGATGCTTCCGCCTACGGCTCTCGATGATCCGACGGAAGAAGAGCTACGCCAGGCGTTATACGGTCGCGATGCGCCAGCGAATGCGCCGCTGGCGCTCGATTGGGGTTTCTTGTCGTTGTTTCCAGATCGTCCGACGCAAGGCGAGTACAAGAAGTTGATCAAGGCAGTTGAGGAATGGAGTGCGACGGGAGCAGGTGCGCCGGCGCGAGCGATGGTGTTGTACGATGCCGAGAATCCGCATGAGCCACGAATTTTCAAACGAGGCAATTCGAATCGACTTGGCGATACCGTGCCGCGCCAGTTCCCGCAGTTCTTCGCGACGCACAAGGAACCATTTCACGTCGGTAGCGGTCGCTTGGAGTTGGCCGAGGCGATCGTCGATAAAAACAATCCGCTGACGGCCCGTGTTATCGTGAATCGCGTGTGGGCGCATCACCTTGGGCGCGGATTAGTCGGCACACCTAGTGATTTCGGGCGACGCAGTGACCCGCCGTCGCACCCAGAACTGCTGGATCATTTGGCCTCGACATTTGTCGAGGAGGGATGGTCGATCAAAGAGTTGCATCGTCGGATCATGACTTCGTCAGTCTATCGACAGCAGAGTGTCAATCGTGAAGATGGGGTCCGAATTGATCCAGAGAATCGATTGCTGTGGAAGATGAATCGTCGGCGATTGGACTTCGAATCGTTGCGAGACGCCGTCTTGGCCATCTCAGGCGGTCTGACCACCAAGATGTATGGACCTTCGCTTGATCTGTTCGGTAGCAAGCAAAGTCATCCGAGTCGTTCGGTGTATGGCTTCATAGATCGGATGGATGTTTCGCCATTGCTAACGACGTTTGACTTTCCGAACCCGATCGCAAGCAGTCCACAGCGCGAAACAACAACGGTTCCGCCGCAGGCTCTGTACTTTATGAACAACCCATTCACTGCCGATGCGGCTCGCGGACTTGCCAAGCTTCTTGCGAACTCGGCGACGGAGGCGAAGAGCCAGATCATCCAAGCACACGAAGTGTTGTTCGGCCGGGAACCAACCGTGGAGGAGTTGGAGTCGGCGGTGGAGTTTATAGGCGCGGAATCGGGCGAAGCAACGTTGTCCGTTTATCTGCACGGGTTACTTATGACGAACGAGTTTTCATTTGTCGATTAGCACTCATTGATAGCATTTTCTATGCACCTTTGTGGACGCTCAAGCCAGCTCTTAACGACTCGTCGCGAGATGCTTCATCGCTGTGGCATGGGGTTCGGGTTAGTTGGGTTAACTGGATTGCTGGTGAATGAACAAGTATCAGGCGTTGAGGTGATCAAGGACGCGAATCCGCTAGCCGTCAAGACCTCGCACTTTCCCGCGCGAGCCAAACACGTTGTTCACTTGTTCATGAATGGCGGTGCGTCTCAGGTCGACACGTTCGATCCGAAGCCAGAATTGAAACGCTTGCACGGCAAAACACTCCCCGTAGGAAACCTTCGCACGGAGCGCAAGACGGGTCATGCGATGAGGTCACCGTTCAGATTCTCGAAGTATGGCGAATCGGGGATCGAAGTTAGCGAGATTTTTTCCAAAACGGCTCAGCATGTCGACGACATGGCGATCATACGCTCGATGTACGCTGATGTACCAAATCATGAACCGTCATTGATGCTAATGAATTGTGGTGATGGCCGTTTGCCTCGTCCGAGCTTTGGCGCGTGGGCGACATACGGTTTAGGCAGCGAGAATCAGAATTTGCCTGGATTCATTGCGATGTGCCCGGGCGGTTACCCGATCGTGGCGACTCGCAACTGGCGATCAGCGTTCCTGCCAGGTGTGTATCAAGGTACGTATATCGATACGCAGCATACCGAGATCGATAAACTGATCGCGAACATTCGCAATAGTCAGATGCCGCTCACGCAACAACGCCTTCAGTTGGATCTTGTTCGCAAGCTCAACGAACAACATCTTCGTGCCCGCAATGGCGGCGCGGAGCTTGAATCACGGATTCAATCATTCGAGTTGGCCTACCGAATGCAGAGCGAAGCAGCAGAAGCTTTCGACATTACTCGTGAAACGAAAGCCACGCTCGCCATGTACGGCGAGGGAACGCACGCGAGACAGTTGCTGATCACGCGGCGATTGATCGAGCGAGGTGTTCGGTTTGTGCAGGTCTGGAGTGGCGCTGGCCAGCCGTGGGACAATCACAACAACCTAGAGGCCGAGCATCGAAAGTTGGCTGGGCAATGGGATCAGCCGATCGCTGCGTTTTTGACCGATTTGAAGCAACGCGGCTTGTTCGATGAGACGCTTGTTCAATGGAGTGGCGAATTTGGTCGCACTCCGGTTGCGGAGTACCCGGCGTTGAATGGTCGTGATCACAACCACTATGGCTTTACCTGCTGGTTAGCTGGCGGCGGGGTGAAGGGAGGGACGGTTTACGGGGCGACGGATGAATTTGGATTCCGTGCGGTTGAGAAACCCGTCCACGTGCATGATCTACATGCGACCATGCTGCATTTGTTGGGGTTTGATCATGAGCGATTAACTTATCGTTATGCCGGTCGCGATTTTCGATTCACGGATGTGCATGGGGACGTTGTGAGTGAATTGATTGCGTAGCGAGTTATCGCTGAGGCGGCGAACGCCGACACCCTACGTCAAGGCAATGCGCTGGCCATCATATGCCAATTCCATGTTGCTTGGCAGACTTGCGTTGGTGGCCGCGTGGTCTAAATCATGGGAGATGTGTGTAAAGAAGGCCTGCTTCGCCTGCAGCCGTGTTGCCAACGTGACCGCTTCGTCGAGGCTAAAGTGAGTCACGTGTGGTCGCCGACGCAATGCATCGAGGATCAGCACGTCCAAATCCTCTAGCAGCGCCAAGCTTTCTTCGGGAATATAATTCGTGTCAGTACAGTAAGCGACGTTGCCAATTCGAAATCCCAGCACTTCAAAACGAGGTCCGTGCAGCAAGCGAACGGGTTGAAGTCGCGCACCGAGCACTTTGAACGGATCGGTCGAAATCTGGCGAAAAACGAGTTTAGGTATCGCTCCATCGTGGGTCTGTTCACGATCGCTGAAGGCATAGTCAAACGAATGTCGCAATCGCTTCTCGACTGGCGGTTCGCAATAAAGTGGTAGCGGGTGGTCGAGATAGAATTGGAATAGCCGCAAATCGTCTAGCCCGAAAATGTGGTCGGCGTGCTCATGCGTATATGCGACCGCATGCACGATACCAACCCCTTCGCGGAGCAGTTGGAAGCGAAGATCGGGCGAGGTGTCGATCAGCAGATTGCCTTCCGGCAGCCCCAGAACGATGGAACAACGCGTCCGCTTATTGCGAGGATCGTCGCTTACGCACACATCGCATCCGCATCCAATCGACGGTACACCGACCGAGGTGCCTGTTCCGAGAAGAATCATCTCTCCACGAAAATCGATCGTTCTCGGTGTCTTGGGCAAGTGGATTCGTCCAATGAGAGTGACTTGAATTCGCCGCCAGCTGGATCTCCAACGAGCGGCGTGAACGCGAGATGGTAGCCATCGGACGTCTATTTGTTAAGGAATGTTAGCACATTCGACGGCACGTTCCGCAGTTGACCAGTTTTTCTGATCGCTATAAGCTACTTCGACGGGGGAAGTTGCGCGCTTCAGTATACCGCTTGACCTGCCTGCACCTGCTCCGTCGATTGTTTGATTGACACACCACTAATGATTTGATTGCGTTTGCCGTTATGGAAGTATTGGAACGAATCTGGGAATACCTTGGGCTCTTTTTCGGTGGCTTGCTGCGGGGGTTCGAGCGAGGTCTCACCGGTTTTTTTGGTTCGTCCAACGCCCGCTATATCAAGAAGTTGCAGGCTAGGGTCGAGGCGATCAACGACTTGGAGTCGAAGTACGAATCGATGTCCGAGGAGGAGCTGCGCGGACAAGCCAGTAAGTTTCGCGAGCGATTGGCAGCTGGCGAGACGCTCGAAGACATCTTGATCGAGGCCTTCGCAGTCTGTCGCGAAGGCGGCAAGCGATTTCTCAGCATGCGACACTACGACGTGCAGATGATCGGCGGCATGGTGCTGCACGGCGGTTCGATCGCTGAAATGATCACAGGCGAAGGCAAGACGCTCGTCGCCACATTGCCGGCATATCTAAACGCGATCGAAGGCAAGGGCGTTCATGTTATTACCGTGAACGATTACCTCGCACGTCGCGACATGGAATGGATGGCTCCTCTTTACATGGGACTCGGATTGACCGTCGGTGCGATCCAGAACGATATGGCGGTTCTCGAAAGACAGAAGGCGTATGCCTGTGATATCACCTACGGCACGAACAACGAGTTCGGATTCGATTACCTTCGCGATAACATGCGCCCTGCGGCTCGTGGCGATGAACGCTTCGAGAAACGCTACCAGCAATCGCAAGGACGATTGAACTTTGCGATCATCGACGAAGTCGACAACATCCTGATCGACGAAGCGCGCACGCCACTGATTATCTCGGGCCCGGCATTTCAGGATGTTCGCAAATACACCGATTCGGATAAGATCGCGCGACAGTTGCAGAAGGAAGAGCATTTCACGGTCAGCGAGAAGGATCACTCCGTTACGCTGACCGATGAAGGCGTCCGTGCCGCAGAGAAACTTGCTGGCGTCGAAAGCTTTTATACGGCCGGCAATATGGAGTGGCCGCATCTGATCGACAACTCGCTCAAGGCACATTACTTATACAAGCGAGACGTGAACTACGTCGTGAAAGATGGCAGCATTATCATCGTCGATGAGTTCACCGGTCGCTTGATGGAAGGTCGCCAGTGGAGCGACGGGTTGCATCAATCGGTCGAAGCGAAAGAAGGCGTCAAGATCAAGGAAGAGACGCAGACTTTAGCAACGATCACGCTCCAGAATTTTTTCAAGCTCTATGGCAAGCTGTGCGGCATGACCGGAACGGCAATGACCGAGGCGAACGAGTTCTGGAAGATTTACGAGCTGGACGTGATCGCCATTCCGCCGAATCGTGAGCTAGAACGGATTAGTCATCCCGACGTGATTTATCGGACGGAGCGCGAGAAGTTCGTCGCGGTGGCCGACGATATCGAACGGCATATCCGGTGGGATGTCTTGGTGATGAAGGACGGCGACGAGTACTGGGGAACGATCGTCAAAGAAGATGATGACTCCGTCGTGTTGCAGCTTAAGGAAGGAAAAGCCACCGAGACCTTTGAACGGGCGAAGATCGACGAGATCGAACGAAAGGGCCGTCCCGTGTTGGTCGGTACCGTGTCGATTGAGAAGAGCGAGCGGCTGGCCGATTTGCTAGAAAAACGCGGTGTGAATCATGAAGTGTTGAATGCCAAACAGCACAAGCGTGAAGCGGACATCGTTGCTCAGGCGGGTCGCGTCGGAGCTGTCACGATCGCAACAAATATGGCCGGTCGCGGTACCGACATTGTCCTCGGTGGTAATGCCGAAACGATGGCATGGGCGCGGCTGCAGCACGAGTACGAAACAAGGCTGGATGTTCCCCACGATGTCTGGGAAGAGTTGATTGACGAGATTGAAAAAGCCGAAGACATGAAGGCGATGGGCGAGCAAGTCAAGGGACTCGGTGGTCTTCACGTCGTCGGAACGGAACGGCACGAGGCTCGTCGTATCGACTTGCAGCTTCGTGGTCGTTGCGGTCGGCAAGGTGATCCCGGAAGCAGCCGCTTCTACCTATCGTTGGAAGATGACTTGATGCGGATCTTCGCCGGTCCATGGGTGAAAAGTATTCTCGAACGGTTGGGGATGCAGGAAGGTGAGCGAATCGAAAGCAAGCTCGTCACCCGTCGAATCGAAGCTGCCCAAAAGAAAGTCGAAGAACGGAACTTCGAGGTTCGGAAGAACTTGCTTGAGTACGACGAAGTGATGGACGAGCAACGCAAGCGCGTTTATGGCTATCGTCAGCAGATCCTCGATGGTGTGAATTGCCGCGAGTTGGTCGCCGACATGATTCGAGAGCAAGTCGATCACCATTTGAACGCGTTCACAGCCCGCGATTACGCCGTCGATTCGTTTGCCAGTTTCGCCACGTCTCGGTTTGGCATGCCTTTCGAACCGAAGGACTTCCGCGGCATGGACTACGAGAGTGGGGAGCAATTCGCGAAGGACGAAGCGGAACGCCTCGCCGAGATGCACGTCTTTGATGCCGTCGAAGAGAACTTGGCCGGTGAAGAAGATGAAGGTGAATGGAATTGGGAGGCTCTCGCCAAGTTTGCAAACACGCGTTGGGGCCTGAACCTACGCGATCGTGACTTAAAACGAGAGGGTAGAGACCGCGTTTCTCAAGTGATCATCGACAAGGCCCGCGAGTCGATCGGTCGCGTTGATCTGTCAGAAGGTGCGCCGCTGCTGGATACCGATTTCGCCGTTCGGACGATCGTGGCATGGGTGCAGCACAAGTTTGGGATCGAACTGGATCTGGACGAAGTCAAGTCGATGGAATTAGCTGATCTTAGTGCATTGGTGTGTCAGAAGGCCGAAGAGTGCTACGATCAGAAGGAGTTTGAGTATCCAGTTCTCGCGGGCTTGATTCGGTTTACGACCGGTACTGGCTCTCAAGAACGAGTGGACCGTGACGGCTTAGTCGCGTGGGCTAAGAGCCGCTTCCAAAGCGATATCGACGTTGAAGACTTGCGCAATAAGCAACGCGAAGAGATTCGCGAGTTGCTACTTAAACACAGCTCGAACGATCGCGAAAAGACATCACGCGCGAGAGCAGAAGTTGCTAAGAAGGTGGAAACGATATTCGAGTCGTCCGCCAGCGGGCAACTCGCCGTTGCCGCCGGAAGCAAGGGGTCGCTACAAGGACTCTCCCATTGGCTGCATGAAAACCTTGGCTACGAGATGTCGGTCGACGAGATCGGTCGACTAGATTGCGGCGAATTGGAGATCAAAGTCTTTGGCGCGGTCGAAGATCGTTATCGTCCAGAAATTCGTCGCATGGAGCGGCAACTGCTACTTCAAATTGTTGATGGTGCATGGAAAGATCATTTGCTCGCGATGGACCATCTGCGCAGTGCTGTTGGACTGGCCGGTTATGCACAGATGGACCCGAAAGTCGAGTACAAACGCGAAGGCATGCGGCTGTTTGAAGGCATGTGGACGATGCTCGGAGAGCGCGTGACCGATCTGATTTTCCGGATGGAGCAACTCGACGAAGGCTTCGTCGGATCGACTTGGGTCGAGACATCGGCAAGGCACGATGAAGCGCGCAGCGCGAGTGAACTAGCGAGCGAACAACAGCAAGCGATCGACAACACACAAGAAGCGAAAGTAGAAACAATCCGCAATCGCACCGACCGTATTGGCCGAAACGACCCCTGTCCTTGTGGCAGCGGTCGTAAGTACAAGCAGTGTTGTATGAGAAAGAACACCCCGGCCGCGTAGCCGTTACGCTCCGTCGTGACGAGCGCAATAGAGTTGAGGGCTTATCACTCGGAGAGTGAAAGCTACTTTGGGAAAGGATGCCCAACATGCCGTATCTGCTAAATGCTGTTTACGTTGTGTTACTCGTCGCCATCTCGCCGTGGCTACTCTGGACGTCCATTCGCAAGGGAAAGTATCGCCAGGGCTTCGGCGCTAAGTTCTTAGGGCTCGCGCCCCGACGTAGCGGCAACCGGCCTTGTGTATGGCTGCACGCAGTCAGTGCTGGCGAAGTCAATGTGTTGCAGCCGCTTGTCGAACGTCTTCGACATGACTTCCCGCACTGTGACTGTGTCATTTCGACAACGACGCGCACCGGCTTCGAGATGGCGACGAAGAAGTTCTCGGAGTTGGAAGTATTCTACTGTCCGTTGGATTTCAGTTGGGCGGTACGAACGGCATTGCGGAGAGTTCGCCCTGACTTACTTGTCCTCGCCGAGCTTGAGCTTTGGCCGAACTTAATTCGCGCGTCGCACCGCCGTGGAACTTTCGTGGCGGTTGTGAACGGGCGTCTCAGTGAAAAAAGCGCTCGCGGATACGGTCGAATCGGTCGGTTCGTTCGTCCGTTGCTGCGCTGTGTCGATCTGATTGCCGTGCAGAGCGAGGAGTATGCGGAGCGGTTCATCCAACTTGGCGCTGACCCGAGCGTAGTCCAAGTAACGGGCTCGATGAAGTTTGATGGCGCTCAAACGAATCGCAATAACCCAAGGACAAACCACCTGCGGCAACTCGCCGGAATGAGCGATTCGGATATGGTGTTCTTGGCAGGCAGCACGCAGAGCCCGGAGGAAGAGTTGGCGATTGAGACGTACCGAGCATTGCGCGAGCAGTTTGCGGATTTACGTCTCGTTTTAGTCCCGCGACACCCAGAGCGATTCTCTGAAGTTGCTCAGATCCTCGATCGAACTGGTCTTGCCTGGCAACGCCGGAGCGAGTTGAGTGGATCTCGCAGTGAAGACGCTCGCATCTTGCTAGTCGACACGATGGGGGAGTTGTCAGCTTGGTGGGGCTGTGCTGACGTAGGTTTCGTCGGCGGCAGCATGGGCAAGCGAGAAGGGCAAAGCATGATTGAACCGGCTGCGTACGGAGTCGCTGTATCGTTTGGTCCGCGCACACGTAACTTTCGAGACGTAGTTCGATCGATGCTCGCACGCGAAGCAGCCGTCGTGGTGCAAGACGGCCAAGAACTCACGACTTTCGTAGAAAGCTGTCTCGGCGACCGCAATCAGATGCGTGCCTTGGGAGCGCAAGCACGGAAGTTTGTGCTGGAGCAACTTGGTGCGACGGCCAAGACTGCTTCGCAACTGTCCTGGCTGCTGCCGGAATCAAAGCCCGGACGACGCGCTGCATAGTGGCGGAACGTCGCGGCAAAAAAGACCCCGCTGAACGAAATTCGTATCAGCGGGGCCAAGTGCAATTGGCGTGGTGTCACGGCGTGGCGCAACTAACTGCGATTCACTGTTGTTTCAAACGTCAGATCAAGCTTGCCGGGAATCTCCGTTCCGTTGATTTCGCACTTTAGCGAGCCGGTAACGTGTTTCTTATCCTTGCTGTCGACGATCATGCCGGATGCACGGTCAAATAGGACCTCGCCACTCGAATCGGCTATCTTCAGATCACTATCAACGATCTTTAACGGGCTCGGTGAATCTGCACTCATCGTGTAAGTAACCTGCGTCGTTTTCGATGTGATCTTGTCGAGCGATTTCCCCTGTTTCTCGACGGTGCCAGCGTATTCGTAGACAGTCGTAAAAGTCATGCTTTGATAGCTGTCAAACAGCACTGTCGCTTCCTGCTCCCAGGTGTCTCCTAGCTTTACGGGCTCGTTGGGAAGCACTTGCAGTTCCTGGTTGGCCTGCTCCGTTAGGTAGTCGGGATCGAACTGCTTGGCTGTTGCCGCGCGTAGTTCTGCGGGCAGGTTTTGTAACGCTTCGTCGCGGCCCTTTATTGAAAGGACACTGTTGTCTTGACCGTAGGTGACGGTCCAACTCGAGTTGACAATTGCTTTGAAAACGTCAAGCAACGCGTCGATTGCAGTTCCTGGCGCCGGCGCATTGGGATTCACCGAATCAAATGCAAGGTCCATCCCGGCGACGCTGATAGTCGATTGCAGCGACTCGATCTTGTGCTCCGCCGCTAGCGCCCCATCGGCCTGACGTTTGCCGATGGCTTCCGACGTCGTAATGTTTTGTTCCGAGCTACTGGGGATCTCCATGCCCGCAATAGTCAGTGTTTGCTCGACTTTCACATAGCTGTTCGCGGTCGTTTTGCGGCCGTCGGGAAACTTGTGTTCGAGCTTGACCTGTGCCTGCAGTAGGGACGGCGAGATGAGCAAAAGAGCTGCGGCAAGGGTGAGTGAAATTCGTTTCATAGCGAGTTCCTTTTGAATTTGTGGCATTTAGTCTACTTGCACCTGTTCGTTAATACCGCCTCAACCTTGGCGGTTGCTTCACAAAAAAAGGCGCAAGCGCTCGCTCATTGTATAACTTCTTTGGCGCAAACTTTGCCCAGCAATCTCCGGAAATGCTGTAGAAGTTACCTGGATCTTGGCCATGCTTTCTAGGAGTAATTCACCGCTTAAAGAATCGTGACGTACGGTTGAGAATCCACTATTCTTTCGTGTCTTGCCGGGCAGACAGGGCGGATTCACGACGCGATTTCGTGCGGAGCCCTCAGTCTGAAATGTCAACCGGCCAACGAATTCGCAAGGCGTTATGTGTTCAAGTTGGAGAAGGTCCGGGCAACGACTCAGTCGACCGGATCGATACATTGATCGACCGAGTTGAACGACTTGAGCACGGCAAGCTCGACGTCATGCCAATCGTACCGGCAGACAACCCGTTGTGGGCCAATCGTTCGATCGTCCTAGATGCTCATTCGAGCTATTGCCACTCGCGCCGAGATCAAATCAACGCACGGATCGGTCGGCCTTCCGATAACCACATGGGACGATCGTTCTGATCTAGGATCTCCGTGTGTGGGTCAACGCCCAGGCAGTGATAAATCGTCGCCATTAGATCGGCTGGTGCGACCGGATCGCTCTCCGGATAGCCTGCGATCTTGTCGGATGTGCCGTAGACCTGGCCGCCTTTGATCCCGCCACCGAGTATCATGACCGAGAAGCAATTCGACCAATGCTCGCGACCGGTAGTCTTCAGTGTCACTCGCGGCGTGCGACCGATTTCTCCAGCGACGACGACAAGCGTCTCATCGAGCTGGCCGCGTTCTTCTAGGTCTGTTATCAGGGCGTTTAATGCGAAATCGAACGGTGGTATCAAGTCTTCTCTCAGCGAATCGAAGTTTTCCCAGTGGCTATCCCACGCATAACCCTTCGTGCCCTGCGAACGAAGCCAAGTCGCTTGTACTAGCCGTGCTCCGGCATCGAGCATGCGACGGCCCAGCAGCACGGATTGGCCGAAGAGATTGCGGCCATACCGGGCTCGCACGACCGAATCTTCCGACGATAGATCGACCGCGCGCCGAACCGCTGCCGACGCCATCACATCCAAAGCCTTTTCCTGATTTTGCGACAACGCTCGTGCAACGGCTGTGTCTTCCAGGTATTTCACTTGCGAGTTGACTTGATCGATCAGTCGCTTGCGCCGTCGAAAGACCTCGGCTGGCCGATTGGCGACCAGCGGAAGATGATCCAGTTTGAAATCGTCGTCGTTCGGATTGCCGCCCGTTTGGAGCGGGTCGAACTTTCCGCCAAGCCGACCGCCCCATTGACCCGCGCGCCGACCGCTGCCGGCATCGAGTCGTCGTGGAACGATGACAAATGGAACCATCGGCCCAGGGCCCGGGCTGACCTTGGCCAACGCCGCTCCAATGTGAGGATGGTCGGTGCGGTTCATGAAGTTGGCCTCCGCACCACTGCCGTCATATTGGTAGCCGGTGAACATGATGTAGCCGCCATCGGCATGTCCCGGGGAGGTGTGCGTCATGGTACGAATCACTGCCGCGCGATCCATCAATTTGGCGGCTAAAGGTAGGTGCTCGCTAAAACGCACGCCAGGAAGAGCGGTCTCGATCGTGCTAAAGTCGCCTCGGATATCGTCAGGCGCGTCCGGCTTCGGATCGAATGTGTCAAGTTGCGAGGCACCGCCGGAGAGGAACAACACAATACAGTTCTTGGCTTTGCCAAAGCTCGGCAATTTGGACGTCGATGAAGGACTTGCCAACGTCCGCGACGACAGCAGCGATGGTAGCGTCATGCCGCTCATCCCTAGCGCGCCGATGCGGAGCATCTCGCGACGATCCAACGGTTCTGTCTTGTTAACACCCGGACCAAACAGACGCAGCATGATTCAACCTCTTCGGAGTACTCAGAGTTGGACGTGTTAGTGGCCTGTTGACTTGTCGTAGTGGTGGCATCCTGCCGCCACCCGGGACCCGGCAATTGTCGGGTTGTGTGGCGGCAGGATGCCACCACTACTTTAAATCCACATGCGTTACGCTATCGCACGACGCCGGTTTCATCAAGACAAATCAGCAGTTGTTGATGTATTCTTCGGTCGTAGTGGGTATGATCGGTGCAATCAAAATTGATCAATCCACTTGGTTGTGTAAGGCAGAGTCGCGCTCTGCCCGAAAAATCGACGGAGCGCAACCCCGTCCTACTACACTCATCCGGAGAGCTAAGATGCAACGATTGCTCGCCTGCTCCGTTCTTGCCATGGCTTTGGCGACGACCGAGTACTCCTCAGCTCAGGTGTTTATCGAAAGCGTCTTCCCACCGTCGATTCAGCGGGGCGAAGTCAACCGAGTGACCGTCCGCGGAGTGAACATGCTCGGTGCGACGGATCTATGGCTCACCTTGCCCGGACAGACATTCGAAGCCCAACAGGTCACCGATAGCACCGCCACTGAAGCTACTTTTGAAATCGAAGTTGCCACTGACGCGCCGCTGGGCCTCTATGGATTGCGGCTGGCGACTCGCGACGGCTTGAGCAACGCTCATATCTTTGCGATCGATCAATTGCGTCCTATCGCCGAGAACGAAGCGATCGACTCGGTGGTGCCTAACAACAAGCGAGAGCAAGCCCAGGACGTCGTTCTTCCTGCAGCCGTCTTCGGCAGTTGCACGGATGCGGATCTCGACTACTTTGCATTCGACGTTGCTGCCAGCGAGACAGTCGCGTTCGAAGTCGTTGGCAATCGGTTGGGCAAGGCTTTTGATCCCGTCGTGACGATCTTCAAAGAGAACGGCCAATTTGTCGCTGAACACGACAACGACGTAGGTCTGTTCTTCGACTGCCGTTTTCAACACACATTCAAAGAACCCGGACGGCACATAATTCGCGTGCAAGATACTCGCTTCCTCGGTTCGCCGAATTGGACGTACGTGTTGCGGATGGGCAGCTTCCCGGTGGCTCGTGTCGCCTTTCCGTCAACAGCTGCGCGGGGCGAGCAATTGCTCGTCGACTTTCCCCAAACCGATTGTGGGCCGCGCGAGTTCGCGTTTCCAGAAGCTCTTTCGGCGGACAGATTCTTCATCAGCCTTCGCGGCGACAACCACAACGCACCGACTTGGCTGCCGCTCGCTGTTTCGTCCTTGCCCAACACGGTCGAATCCGAACCGAACGATTCGCAAACCGAAGCGACAACTGCAATGATTCCAGGCAATTTGCATGGCATTATGAACCGGCGGGGCGATGGCGACTTCTTCGCCTTTGATCTGAAGGAAGGTCAGCGGCTGGAATTCCGTTCCGATACGCGCGACAGCGGTTCCGCAGCGGACCTTGAGCTGACGTTGTTTGGCCCCGATGGCAAAAACCTCAAGACCATTGATGATGTCGGATTCGAAGACGCCGCGTTTGAGTTTTCAGCTCCGGCGGACGGCCGATACACGTTGAAAGCCGTCGAGGTTGTTCGCAAGCATGGTCCCGAATACGTCTACCGCATCGAGGTCAAAGAGCGTCAGCCGAGTATCTCACTGACTTCTGAAATCGGTCGCATCGCAATTCCGCAAGGGACTTGGCAGCCGCTGTTGTTGAAGCTGGATCGAAAGGACTTTAATGGTGAAGTCAAGCTGGAGTTGGTCGGTGCGCCGGAGGGCATGATGTTACGGGAATCTGTCATCGACGAAGGCGCTCTGACAGGAGGGCTTCTCGTCGACGAGTCGACACCGGCTGGAATCTACACGCTCCAAGTCGTCGGGACTGCTGTTCACAACGACATGGAACTTCGTAGCGTCGCGCGAACCCAGCCGATCATTGATCGGCTGCCCACGGGACGAGGCCCACATGGCGAACCGTTTGAGCTTCGCGAAGATCAGCGCCGCCTGCCGCCTTCGCTCACGGATCGTATCGCAGTCGTGGTCTTGCCGAAATCGCCTTACAACTTCGAAGTGAAATCTCAGCTCGTCACGCTGCCACGCTACCTGGAAACCACTTTCGAAATCGAAACGACCCGCGCCGCCGGATTCGACGCTCCGATCACCTTCGTCGCGCGCGGCGGACAACTGGAGCAGAACCGCTTACGAAAGCCGTCGATTATTCAAAACATTCCTGATGCGAAACGCGACTCGTCGCTTGTCGTTGCTTCGCTTCACTCAGGCGTGAACACGACCTTGGCGAAGCAGCGTGTTGCGCTCACGGGAACGGCGGTACTCGACGGGCGAACAATCAACTTGACACGGACGTTCGAAGTCGAGATCAAAGTTGCCTTTGCGGTCGCTGTCGAGCCGAAGAAGCTCGAACTTCATCCCGGCGACGATGCACGAGTTAAGCTGCTGGCGAATCGCCTCGCGCCCTACAACGGAGAGTTAAGGATCGCGCCGGGCCAGATTGAGGGGATTCAGTTTCCCGAAGAAGTCGTGATTCCTGACGCGGCTTCTGAAGTAGAACTCAAATTGACAATCGCTGCCGACGCCAAGCCCGGTACGTACAAGATCAAGCTGCCGACCGAAACTCGCATCGACAAGTTCTTTGAATCCGCTGAAGGCGAAGCGTTGGAAATCGTCGTGACGGAAAAAGAAGAAGCGGCAGAGGAGGCTGGCGAATGAAATGCGTGGTGCAAGCCTGTCTAATCTTCTCAACGTTGCTGCCCGCGACTGCCGCGACGGCGGACACGCTGTCCGTCGTGCCTGGCGAGGTTCGCCTTGTTGGACATCGCGCGCATCAGCAGATGCTCGTTGCTTCGATCTTCGAGGATGGACGACAAGCCGATCTGACCCGCGAGGCTTCCTACGAGAGTCTGAATAAGGACGTCGCTGTGGTCGATGTAGCGGGTGTCGTTCACCCCCGCGGAAACGGAACGACTCACGTTATGATCCGTTCCGCCAACGCTACGATTGCGGTGCCGATCACGGTTCGCGAATTCGATGAAATCATGCCGATCGATTTTCGTACGGAAACAGTTCCCGCGCTAAGTCGCGGCGGCTGCAGCCAGGGCGCTTGCCACGGTTCGCCACAAGGCAAGAACGGCTTCCGGCTCAGTCTGCGAGGTTTCAATCCCGCCCTTGATCTTCTGACGTTAACCCGCGAAGGAGCTGGCCGCCGTATGAATCAGCTCGACCCCGAAGCAAGTCTCATTCTGCAAAAGGCCGGCGGACGAATCTCGCATGGCGGCGGAGTGCGCTTGCGGGAAGAGGACGGAGCGTACAAGCTGCTTCGTCGGTGGATTGCGGAAGGCGGTCAGGAGGAAGAAGCCCCTCCAAAACTCACGCGGCTGGAAGTCCTCCCCGGCACGGCACGCCTGCACGAGTCGCAACCGCAGCAGCGGCTGATTGCGATGGCTCACTTCGATAACGGCACGATGCGTGATGTCAGTGACCTTGTCGTCTTCACCGCGGCTAGCGAAGACGTCGTTCAGGTCTCGCAAGAGGGACACGTCGAGTTTCAGAAGACGGGCGATGCCGCGGTGCTGGTGCGTTACTTGGATCGAATCGAAACGGCACGCCTATCGTATGTGGATCGCGATCCCCAGTTCGAATTCGCATCGCCAGCCGAAGCCAACTATGTCGATCGGCTTGTGTTTGCCAAACAGCGATCGCTGCAATTGCGCCCCGCGAAAGTAGCGGATGACGCGACGTTCCTGCGGCGCGTCTATCTCGATTTGATTGGCTCCATTCCGACACCAGACGAGGCGCAGCGGTTTTTTGACTCTGCCGATTCGGAGAAGCGAGCGAAGTTGATCGATGAATTGCTTGAACGAGAAGAGTACGCGTTGTTCTGGGCGTTGAAATGGGCCGACGTGATGCGAGGCAATCGCGAGACGATCTCGCATCGTGGCGTTCACAACTTCCATCGGTATCTCGTTCGCAACATCGCCGACGATCGACCGTTTGACGAACTGGCCAGCGAGATCGTCACCAGTACCGGTAACACGATTCACGAGCCGGCTGCAAACTTTTACCGTATCTCACGGACGCCGATCGATGCTGCGGAATCGTTTTCGCAGTTATTTCTCGGTGTCCGGATTCAATGTGCCAAATGCCACAATCATCCCTACGAGTCGATCACACAACAGGACTATTATGGGCTCGCCGCCACGTTTTCCCGCGTGCAGATCAAAGGCACACGTTTCGGCATCGACGATGAAGTGGTTGTTCTCGGGGAAAGCGGCGAATTGAAGATGCCCGGCGCGAGCGAACCGATCGCTCCCGTCGCGTTTGGCAGTCTGCTCGAAGCCTCGGGCGAGGAGATTGACCACCGCGAACCACTTGCCGCCTGGTTGACTTCGCCAAAGAATCGTTATTTCGCCAGATCAACGGTGAATCGTATTTGGTCTCATTTAATGGGCCGCGGGCTTGTCGAACCGATCGATGACTTTCGTGATTCCAACCCGCCGTCGAATCCCGAACTGCTTGATGCCTTGGCCGACGACTTCTCCAAGAATGGTTATCGCTTTAAACCAATCATTCGTTCGATTCTCAACTCGCACACGTACCAACTCGCCGCCCAGTTGGAAATACCTCAATCACCGAAAGCCGCCGATGACGAGCAGTATTTCACCCGAGCCATCATTCGAATGCTGTCGGCTGAGCAGATCCTCGACGCGATCAACACGGCGACCGGGCTCCCCGAGCGCTTCCCCGGGTATCCGCTCGGCACGAAGGCGATTGCCTTGGCCGAAGGCAGTCTCGATCATAAGTTTCTGCAAGCCTTCACCAAGCCCATTCGCGATGTGCAATGCGACTGTGCTCGCGAGACGGAACCCAGTTTGAATCAGGTTGTGCATTTGATCAACAATCCAAGCATCCTCGACAAGGTCGACTCACCGCAGAGCCGTCTTGCCAAATGGCTCGAGCAAGGGAAGAGTATTCCTGAGTTAATCGACTTGCTCTACCTCTCCACGGTCAGCCGCCGCCCGACGCGCGCCGAGCAACAATTTTCGCTCGGCTATCTGACCGCCAGCGAAGGCAGCGCGGCGGGCTTGCGCGACCTGCAGCACGCACTGATCAACTCGAACGAGTTTCTGCTGAGGCATTAAATTGGCTACATCGAGTGGACTGACTCAAATGCCCATTTGAGCGAGCGCGTCGATCGTTCGTTTGACGATACCGAATAATGTCGGATGGGACAAACGAAAGGCTTCCGCCGACTCGGTTAACCGCTCGGTGAGCGAATGATGTTCGATCTCTGCGGGTTGTTTCGAAAGCGTAGCCTGCAATTCGCTGACCGCTTCTTCGAGTAACGTGCGTGTTTGCTCGTCGAGTTCCGAAAGCGAGGCCAATTCAGCTTCCAGCTCGGTGACCGTCGCTCGTAACTTCTCGATTCGTTCAGGCATCCTGTTCCTCGTCGATGTTATTCACCGGTGGAGACGGTTTCCAAAGCTATCGGACCGGTCGGGGCTGGGAACTTACCAGCCATCATATCGGCCAGAATCGGTTTGATGGCACTGGCCGGAAGTGCATAACTTGCGACACGACTAACGCGAGCGATGTTGATCCCAACCGCATTGCCGTCGAGATCGACCAGCGGCCCGCCACAATCTTTCGGGCGCAGTACGGTATCGTGTTCCAACACATACGGAAAGCCGCTGCGTCGCTTGCTCAGAGGCCCGCCGAGGCTTTCCATTAGCTCGACTTGCTCCAAATTGCCGACACGAGTTGCGTCACCTAGTACGGCTGGAACTGAAAGTGATCGCCCGCTTCGTTTGATTACCAGGGATACATGATCACCAGGCAACAAGCTACGAATCGTCGCGCTTACCGTTTGTGGCCGATCCATCGCTTGCCCGTTTACGCTTGCGATGACGTCTCCGATTTGAAGACCTGCGTTGGACGCGGCGCTCCCCTCGATCACGCGGTTGACGCGCGTGAGTTCACCAAACTGCTCAAGCCCCACGCCGAGAATGGCTTGCGGTTTCGGCAATGGGCGAGCGGGTGAGCTAACGATGCCGATGGCGGTCGGTTCTAGAGTTGGGCTTGTCGTTGCGAGCCAACTCCCAGCCGTGAGCTTGCTGGATTCCCCCCATCGTACCGCTGGCAGCTGCGTGGCGTTGACCTTCAGCAGCGCCAGATCATATTCCGAGTGAAGCGAGACGAGTTTCGTTGCCACCGTTCTGCCGTCGCCCAATCGGCACGTTACGTCAGCCTGCACTTCGCTGGCTTTCGTAACGATGTAACCATCCGAGTCGATGATAGTTCCAAGAGCGACCTGCGAACCGTCGGAATGAAAACTGACCGTGTACTTGTTCGCATCGCTGACAGCTTCGTGAAAGGCTGCTTTGATTGTGCGGTGACTGCGCTCGTTCTCGCCCGGCAACAATCGAATTCGGGCGAGCCAATTGCTTGAAGCTGGTTCGACGGCCCGCGCGCCGCTCGTTAACAGACAACAGGCTAGCAAGTAACTAACTGCGATCACGTACAAAGAAGTTGTTCGTCGTAACACCATTTCAGCTCCCCGCCGAAAGACAATTAGCCGCTGCGTTGTCCGATCACCAATTGTAGTTCGAGCGTCCGGTCGTCGCGCCGAATGACGAGAGTAACTCGGTTCCCAGGTTCTTCATCGCTCACATAACTCTGTAGCGTTGCGAAATCTCCCACACTTCGACCCGCGAATCGCAGCACGAAGTCGCCAGGTTTAAGCCCAGCTTCGGCGGCTGGCGTGCCTGGGAAGACGCGATGGATCTTCGGATCATCGGATTCCGGTTCGCCCTGGACACCAAGGAATGGCTCGCGGCCGGGAGTGTGTCCCCACGAATCACTTTGAGCCAACCGATCCCACTTGTCGCGGAACGTGTTCACCGGAACATGTAAGTTCACTGTCAGTTGATTTCCGATCCGGCTGTTGACTCCGATGACTTTGCCATCCATGTCGAATAGCGGTCCGCCTGAGTCGCCTCCGATCAATGTGCAATCCGTCGTGATTGTCGAGTTGTCGTTTAACGAGAGCACACGCCCCAGACGCACGACCGGAGGACGATTCGATTGGAAACCGCCGGGGTGCCCAGCCGCCAGGCACCATTGGCCTGGCGCGACGTCCGTCGAGTCACCCATCGCCGCGTGTTGCCACAGGCGTTGCCGTCGCGCTTGATTGATTTTGATAAGTCCGGCATCGAGCGTGCGGTAGACGCCAAGCGTCGTGCCGGAGACTCGCGTACCATCGTGAAGTACTAACCAAGCCGTCCGACCGGGCTCGCCCGAGACGTGAGCGGCGGTCAACACATAACCTTCGGGACTGATGATCACTCCGCTTCCTTGAGCCGCGCCGACTTGCACGGCAACCGTTGTCGGTAATACTTCTTCAATCAGAGATTGGACGTGAGTCTGAATTGCCTTGAGATCGGTGAGACTTTGTGGAGCCGTGCCTTTGAGCAACTCGCTTAGTGGTGCCGTTGTTTCTTGATTCGCCTGGGATTGTGCTTCTTCCGCCTGGACCGTTCGTACGATCGAGAGAGCCATGCAGGCGACGGCGATTGCCGCAGCGATTCGCAAAGCCGGTGTGTGGCCGTGCGCTCGGCGGACGCGTCCACAATCGTCTCGCGACATTCGCAGTGAAATGGTTCGTTTGAACATGTTTGTTAGTCTCTCCCCGAAGACTACAGTGCCGGGAATGCGGCGGATTTGCAAGGGGCACTTGAATGATACCGTATAGGTAAGGACATTTCCCGCGATTTGCGTATCGATTCCCCAGAATTACTGGTCATAATGGTTGTGCCAAATGAAGAAGCTCATAGTCGGTTGTGGATACCTTGGAACGCGTGTCGCTCAAGCTTGGCTTGATGACGCCCACGAAGTATTTGCGCTAACAAGGTCTTCGGAACGTGCGTCCCAGCTGCGCGCGAGTGGGATTCGCCCGGTTGTTGGAGATGTAACAAGTTCGCTCAATCTCACCGATTGTGACGAACTTGATACCGTCCTGTTCGCGGTCGGTTTCGATCGGACAGTTGGGAACGCGATTCAAGACGTCTATGTTGAAGGATTACGCCGGACTCTCGACCAGTTACCGATGCCGCCTCGGCGATTCATCTATATCAGCTCGACCGGCGTGTTGCATGTTTGTTAATTATTAATTGATTATTGGCAGAAATTGGTTAACGAATACCTTGGAATTATTATTAATATTATGTTCGGTTAATTAATATTACTTTCGGGTAATTAATGGCCTTATCGGTTAATTA
>JACKQG010000177.1_pt1 | contig 92801 bp, 90 predicted proteins | sample 8237621 | NCBI WGS metagenome assembly JACKQG01 (sample SAMN15677084, study PRJNA649215) | marine metagenome | biome: marine; feature: Black Sea; material: saline water; isolation source: suspended particulate matter (SPM) from the Black Sea western gyre | collected 2013-06-09/2013-06-10 | depth...
AGGTGGACGCACAGTAGGTGCTGGAGTCGTCTCGAAAATTACGAGTTGATTAGTTAATTGAGTAAGTGGTTGCTTTTTGAAAGTAGCCACTTTTTTTAGGGTTTGATATTTAGGCAAGTGGCTCAATTGGTAGAGTAGTGGTCTCCAAAACCATTGGTTGGGGGTTCGAGTCCCTCCTTGCCTGCCAAATTAAAGGATATATGTGGCTAAACAAATAGAAAATTTAAAGAGTGGTTCTGATCAGTGGAAAACTATCTTAGCAGTTTTAATAGTAGTTGCTGGACTTGCTTTATATTATGTCAATCCTTTAGGATTTAATGCACTTACAAAAGTTTTAGTAACCCTTGTAGTTTTGGTTATAGCGGTTACTGTTTTTGTGAAATCTGAGCAAGGTGATAGATTTGTTCATTTTTTGAAAGAGACACGAATTGAATTACGAAAGGTTGTTTGGCCGACTCGTCAAGAAACAATAAAAACAACTGGAATCATTATGGTTGCAGTAGTTATAGTTGCAATTTTCCTTTGGATTGTTGATGCATTCTTTACTTGGGGTGTTCAATCAATTTCGTCAATTAATATTTTTTAAGTAAAGGATTATTATGTCTAAGAATTGGTTTGTAATCCATGCTAGAAGCGGCTACGAAGCGAAAGTTAAAATAGCTATTGAAGAAGCTGTGACTAGAGAAGGTATTGAAGATTTAGTTGATGAGATTCTTATTCCAACTGAACAAGTAGTTGAGCTAAAAGCTGGAAAGAAAAAAGAAACTGAGCGTAAATTTTTCCCAGGTTACATGCTTATAAAGATGGAGCTTACGGAGCCTAGCTGGTTATTAGTTAAGAACACTAATAACGTTATAGGATTTATAGGCGGTTCATCTGGAAAACCTTCTCCAATAACTCAGAGAGAAGTGGATAGAATTTTTGCACGCGTTCAAGAAGGTGCTGACAAGCCTAAGCCTAAGGTTGCATTTCAACCAGGTGAAGAAGTTTTGGTTACTGAAGGTCCATTTAATGAATTTAATGGAACTGTTGAAAGTGTTAATTATGAAAAAAGTTTGTTGACTGTAGAGGTTTTGATTTTTGGCCGAACAACTGCAGTCGAATTAGAGTTTTCTCAAGTAGAGAAGACATAAGTCAATCAGTCAGAAGCGACTGAATTTGTTAACGGGGAGCTTAAAAGCGTTTGAACCCATAGGAGATAAAAATGGCAAAAAAAATTGAGTCATATATTAAGTTGCAGGTTCCTGCAGCAGAGGCAAATCCTTCACCACCAGTTGGTCCAGCATTGGGTCAACATGGTGTAAACATTATGGATTTTTGTAAGGCGTTTAATGCTCAAACGCAAGAGCTTGATAAAGGGATGCCAGTACCTGTAATTATTACTGTATACAGTGATCGTAGTTTTACATTTATAACGAAGACTCCTCCTGCAGCAGTTTTGCTTCTTAAAGTGACAGGTATTGAAAAAGGCAGTAGTGAGCCACATCTTAATAAGGTTGGTAAAGTTACTCGTGCGCAATTAGAAGAAGTTGCGAATATAAAAATGAAGGACTTAAATGCAAATGATTTAGATGCAGCGGTTCAAATTGTTGCGGGCACTGCTCGCTCAATGGGTATTGTGGTGGAGGGATAATAATGGCTAATTTATCAAAAAATCAAAAAGCAAGTGCTTTAAAAATTAAAGAAGGCTCTAAGTACGCAATTACTGAAGCTTTAGCATTAGTCAAAGATTGTGCTTCAGCTAAGTTTGATGAGTCGGTCGATGTTAGTATTAACTTAGGTATCGATACAAAAAAATCTGACCAAAATGTTCGTGGTGCAGTTGTCCTTCCTAATGGAACTGGAAAGGTTGTACGAGTGGCTGTTTTTACTCAAGGTGAAAACGCTCAAAAAGCAACCGATGCTGGCGCAGATATTGTAGGTATGGATGAGCTAATGAAAAGTATGCAAGATGGAGATTTAAATTATGATGTAGTTATTGCATCTCCAGATGCTATGGGCGTTGTTGGAAGATTAGGCCAGGTTCTTGGACCTCGTGGATTAATGCCAAATCCAAAAGTTGGAACTGTAACGCCTGACGTTGCTACTGCTGTAAAGAATGCAAAAGCTGGTCAAGTACGTTACCGCGCTGATAAAGCTGGAATTGTCCACGCTGGTATTGGAAAAGCTTCTTTTGACGTGAAAGCGTTAGAAGAAAATATTGCTGCACTAATTGATGCGATTAAAAAAGCTAAACCAAGCTCGGCAAAAGGTATTTATTTCAAAAAAGTAAGTGTGTCGTCGACTATGGGCCCAGGCCTTAGTATTGATAGCGCAAGTTTAGACATTTAAATAGATTTAAATGCTGATAATTTAATAATTATCAGCTAAGGAATTCTTTGGGCAACAAGGTAACTTGTTCTGCCTCAAAGACCATAGGTGCGACAGATTGATGATAATTTGTTGCTTAATAAATTGATCCTTCAATTTGCCTATGTAGAGGGTATGGAAATACCTTGTGGCGAAAGTTGTAATTTTATAGCTTTCATTTTTTAATTGTTCAGGAGAGATTATGGCTCTAAATCTTGAAGCAAAAAAAGCAGTCGTTGAACAGGTCAATGCAGTAGCTAATGGTGCTGTGTCTGTAGGTGTTGCTGAGTATCGTGGATTGAATGTTGGACAAATGACTAATTTGCGAAATGCTGCTATGGACGCAGATGTTTCTTTGCGTGTTGTTAAAAATACGCTTGCAAAGAGGGCATTAGCTGAGACAGGGTGTGAATGTATTATCCCAGTCTTAAGCGGACCGGTTATCTTGGGTTTTTCTCAAGAAGATCCGGGCGCTGTAGCGCGTGTTTTCAGTGACTTCATCAAAGATAATGAAGCATTAGTTGTTAAAGGTTTGGGAGTTTCCGGTGAATTTATTGATGCAGATCAATTAAAGAGAATCGCGAGCCTACCAACCAAAGATCAAGCAATCAGTATGTTGATGGCGTTGATGCTTGCACCAACTGAGAAATTAGTTAGAACTTTAAACGAAGTTCCAACGAAGTTAACTCGTGTTGTAGCAGCTGTTCGTGATCAAAAACAATAATAATTATATAAAGGAGTTAATATCATGGCGAAATTAAGCAATGAAGATATTTTAGGTGCAATTGCAGACATGTCTGTAATGGATGTTGTTGAGCTAGTATCAGCAATGGAAGAAAAGTTTGGAGTTTCTGCAGCAGCGGTTGCAGCAGCACCAGTAGCAGCAGCTGCAGATGCTGGATCAGCAGCTGAAGAAAAGACTGAGTTCAATGTAATGCTAACAAGTTTTGGTGAAAAGAAAGTTGCCGTTATTAAAGCTGTTCGTACTATTACAGGTTTAGGCCTTAAAGAGGCTAAAGATCTTGTTGAAAGCGCTCCTGCAGCAATTAAAGAAGGTGCATCAAAAGCGGAAGCTGATGATATTCAAAAGCAGCTTGAAGAAGCTGGTGCTAGCGTAGAACTTAAGTAATTTGTTTAATGCTACAAACCAAAATCCCCAAAGGGGATTTTGGTGTTTTTTTTAGAAGTAATTTTGAAAACCATTTATTGATTATTACGGGGCATCCATGACTTATTCATTTACAGAAAAAAAACGTATCAGAAATAATTTTGGAACAAGAGAGTCGATTCTTAAAGAACCAGATTTATTATCTATCCAGATTAATTCATTCAATAGCTTTATTCAAAAAGGAGCTACTGAAAAGGAAAATATTGGCCTTCACTCTGTCTTTCAATCTGTATTTCCAATTACCGCCCTAAATGGTTATGCTGAAATTGAATATTTAGATTATGAGCTTCAAGAGCCTAAATACAATGTTAAAGAATGTAAGCTTCGTGGTGTAACGTATGCTGCAACCTTACAAGTTAAACTTAACTTGGTTCTTTTTGACAAAAATGGCTCTAATTTAAAGAAGAAGCGTCGTGTTAAGCAAATTATTGAAGAAAGTGTCTACCTAGGCCAGCTTCCATTGATGACTGACACTGGAACCTTTGTAATTAATGGTACAGAGCGCGTTGTGGTTTCTCAGCTTCATCGTTCTCCAGGAGTTATTTTTGAGCACGATAAGGGGAAGACTCACTCCTCAGGTAAAATATTATTCTCATCACGTATTATTCCTTACCGTGGTTCATGGTTAGATTTTGAGTTTGATCATCACGAGCATTTATTTGTTCGAATTGATCGAAGAAGAAAACTACCTGTCACCTCACTGCTACGTGCAATGGGACAGTCTACAAATGATATTATTGATACTTTTTTTGATCATATTATTGTTAAATTAAAATCTAAATCATGTGATTTAGTTATAAAGCCTGAGCGCTTGAAAGGAATCATTGCAGAATTCGATATCAAGATTGGCAAGGATGTCATTGTTGAGCAAGGTCGACGAATTACAGCTAGGCACGCAAAAATTTTACAAGATGCAAAAGTAGACTCAATCAGTGCTCCGCTAGAGTATCTTATTGGGAAGGTAATTTCCTCAGATGTAATTGATACTGATACGGGTGAAATTTTATTAGCTGCTAACTCATTGATAACTGCAGAATCTATTGAGGTCTTATCAGCAACTAAGATTAAAAAAATAAATATTATTTATCTTAACGATGCGGAAAATGGTATTTATATATCTGACACTTTACGTCTAGATGAGTTGCAAACAGAAATTGAAGCTCGCATGTCAATCTATCATGTCATGAGACCGGGTGAACCTGCAACAGAAGATGCAGTTAACACACTTTTTTCTAATCTATTTTTTAATAATGATCGATATGATCTTTCACGTGTTGGAAGAATGAAGCTTAATAGGAGGCTAGGTGTTGCCAGTGAGACTGGTGAGCATGTTCTAACTCATGATGATATTATTAATGTAATCAAACAGTTAATTGATATCAAGAATGGACATGATGTTGTAGATGATGTTGACACTCTAGCTAATAGAAGAGTAAGAGCAATTGGTGAAATGATTGAAAACCAATTTAGAATAGGCCTTATTCGCGTAGAAAAAGCAGTAAAAGAGGGATTAAATCTTGCTGAAACAGATGAATTAACTCCTCAAGACCTTATTAATTCTAAACCAGTTTCAGCAGCGGTTAGAGAGTTTTTTGGCTCTTCACAGTTGTCGCAATTTATGGATCAAGTTAACCCATTGTCTGGTGTAACTCATAAACGCCGTATATCTGCCTTAGGTCCAGGTGGCCTTACAAGAGAGCGTGCTGGTTTCGAAGTTCGTGACGTGCATCCATCCCACTATGGTCGGTTATGTCCAATTGAGACGCCAGAAGGCCCAAATATTGGATTGATTAATACTTTGGCAGTTTACGCAAGAACAAACGATTACGGTTTTTTAGAAACACCATATCAAATAGTTAAAAAAGGATTGGTAACTAAAGAAATTGTTTATGTATCAGCAATTGATGAAATCAATCACACTATCGCTCAAGCAAACTCTAAAGTAGATAGCAAGGGTTATTTGGTAGACGATCTTGTTTCAGGACGCCATAAAAATGAATTTGTACTGGTAGATAAGTCTGAGGTGACATTGATTGATATTGATTCAAAACAAATATCATCAGTAGCTGCATCACTGATTCCATTCCTTGAGCATGATGATGCAAACCGTGCGTTGATGGGTTCTAATATGCAGCGTCAAGCTGTGCCTGTTCTTAGGGCTGAGAAGCCACTCGTTGGAACAGGCATTGAGCGAGTTGTTGCAACAGATTCAAGGGTCTGTGTTGTTGCAAATCATGATGGAGTTGTTGAAACAGTAGATGCTTCTAGAATCGTAATTCGAGTTGATGCCAAGCAAGCAAAGGCTGGAGAGCTTGGTGTTGATATTTATAGTTTGGTCAAATATTCGCGTTCAAATCAAAATACTTGTATCAATCAAAAGCCACTTGTTCAACCAGGTGATAAGGTTGTTGCAGGTGATGTGTTGGCAGATGGTCCATCTACTGATTTAGGTGAGCTTGCACTAGGTCAAAATATGATGATTGCCTTTATGCCTTGGAATGGATATAACTTTGAAGACTCAATACTAATATCTGAAAAAGTTGTTCAGGAAGACCGCTACACTTCAATTCATATTGAAGAATTGACAGCTTATGCTAGAGATACAAAGTTAGGCGCTGAAGAGGTTACTGCAGATATTCCTAATGTAAGTGAATCTGCCCTATCAAAACTAGATGATGTAGGTATTGTATATGTAGGTGCTCGAGTAAAGGGTGGCGATATTCTTGTTGGAAAGGTTACTCCCAAAAGTGAAACAGTGCTTTCTCCTGAAGAGAAACTATTGAGAGCTATTTTTGGAGAAAAAGCTAATAATGTGAAGGATACTTCTTTGAGAATGGGTGCTTCAAAGTCTGGAGTAGTAATCGATGTCCAGATATTCACTAAGGACCGTATTGCAAAAGATTCTCGTGCGCTAGTCATTGATGAAGAGCGTTTAGAGAACATCAAAAAAGATATTGATGATGAGTTTGGAATTATTGATGGAGATATCTTTCGCCGAATTCGTTTAAAGCTTTCTGGAAATGTTTCGACTAGTAATATTGGAAGCATTAAAAGTGGTGATAAATTAGCTTCTAAAGATCTAAAGTCCCTAGAAAATGATCAATTATCAAAATTAAAAGTTAAAGATTCAGCAGTAAATAAAGAAGTTGCTGCACTAGTAAAGCAGTCAAAAGCGAAACAAGAAGAGTTTGAGCTTTTTTATGAGCAAGAGAGTGCCAAGATTAAAGAGGGAGCTGAATTGCCACCAGGGGTTCAAAAGATGGTGAAGGTTTATGTGGCAACCCGTAAAACTCTGCAGGTTGGTGATAAGATGGCTGGACGACATGGCAATAAAGGCGTTATTTCACGTGTATCACCGGTTGAAGATATGCCTCATCTTGCAGACGGCACACCAGTTGACGTTGTTCTTAATCCACTTGGTGTCCCATCACGCATGAATGTTGGACAGGTGCTTGAGGTTCACTTAGGGTGGGCTGCTAAGGGTTTGGGTCAAAAAATTGGTGATTTACTAGATGAGCATCGTAAAGACACTATTAAGCAAATTCGCTCAATGCTGGATTCTATTTACAATAGTTATGGAAAAGCTGAGGATTTAAAGTCATTTAGTGATGATGAGATATTGGAATTAGCTAATAATCTTCGATCTGGAGTTCCAATGGCAACACCAGTATTTGATGGAATTAAAGAAGATGACATTAAGTCTTTACTAAAGATGGCAGATTTGCCTGAGAGTGGTCAAATTCAATTATTTGATGGACGTACAGGAGATGCATTTGACCGCGATATAACTGTTGGCTATATGCATATGCTTAAGCTCAATCACTTAGTTGATGATAAGATGCATGCTCGCTCTACAGGACCATATTCACTTGTTACCCAGCAACCATTGAGTGGTAAAGCTCAATTTGGTGGCCAAAGATTTGGTGAAATGGAAGTTTGGGCGCTTGAAGCTTATGGCGCAGCTTATACGCTGCGAGAAATGTTAACAGTTAAGTCTGATGATGTTACTGGAAGAGCTAAGATGTACAAAAATATAGTGGACGGTGAAAATCGTACTGAGTCAGTAATGCCAGAATCGTTTAATGTTCTTGTGAAAGAAATTCGATCTCTAGGTATTGATACTGAACTTGAACAACATTAAATTAGGAGAATAATTTGAAAGATTTATTACAAATTTTAAAACAGCAAAATAAAGATCAAGATTTTGATGCAATAAGAGTTGGACTTGCTTCCCCTGAAAAAATTCGTTCATGGTCATTTGGTGAAGTAAAAAAACCTGAAACTATTAACTATAGAACCTTTAAACCTGAAAGAGAGGGTTTATTTTGCGCCAAGATTTTTGGTCCAATGAAAGACTTTGAATGCTTGTGTGGTAAATATAAGCGCATGAAGTTTAGAAATGTAGTGTGTGAAAAATGTGGCGTTGAAGTCACTCTTTCTAAAGTAAGGCGAGAAAGGATGGGCCACATCGAGCTGGCTGCTCCAGTTGCACATATTTGGTATCTAAAATCTTTACCTTCTAGGTTAGGATTGCTTATGGATATGACCTTGAAAGATATTGAAAGGGTTCTTTATTTTGAAGCTTTTTTGGTAACAGATCCTGGTAGCACCCCACTAATCAAAAAACAACTTCTTACTGAAGAGATGTATTTTGAAGCTTTAGATCAATATGGTGATGATGAGTTTGTTGCAAAAATGGGCGCAGAAGCAATGCAGGATGTTCTTTCTGAAATGCAACTTGAAAAAGAAGCTGCAAATTTGCGAGATGATGCTCTTAATACAAAATCACAAACTAAACTGAAGAAAATCAATAAGCGTCTTAAGCTAGTTGATTCTTTAATAAAATCAGGAAATAAACCAGAATGGATGGTTTTGAATGTGCTTCCAATTCTGCCTCCAGATTTAAGACCCTTAGTTCCTCTAGATGGCGGTCGTTTTGCAACATCTGATTTAAATGATTTATATCGCCGAGTAATAAATAGAAATAATCGTCTTGGAAGATTATTAGAGCTTGATGCGCCTGAAATTATTGTAAGAAATGAAAAGCGTATGCTACAAGAAGCAGTCGATTCCTTGATTGATAATGGTCGTCGTGGTCGTGCTGTAATGGGCAATAATAGACGCCCTCTTAAATCAATTGCAGATATGATTAAAGGTAAGCAAGGACGATTCCGCCAAAACTTACTAGGAAAAAGAGTTGATTATTCTGGACGTTCTGTTATTGTTTGTGGTCCATATTTAAAACTTCATCAGTGTGGACTTCCTAAGAAGATGGCTTTAGAGCTTTTTAAGCCTTTTATTTATAATCGCCTGCAAGCTAATGGATTGGCTTCAACTATTAAAGCTGCAAAGAAAATGGTTGAAAGTGAGATTCCTGAAGTGTGGGATATACTTGAAAGAGTTGTTCATCAGCACCCTGTTTTACTAAATCGTGCACCTACTCTACATAGACTGGGTATCCAAGCATTTGAACCACTTTTAATTGAAGGCAAGGCAATTCAGCTTCACCCTCTAGTATGTACTGCGTTTAATGCGGACTTTGATGGTGACCAGATGGCTGTTCATGTCCCACTCTCTGAGGAAGCTCAATTAGAAGCAAGAACTCTAATGCTAGCGTCAAATAATATTCTTCATTTAGCCAGTGGTGACCCAATTATTATTCCATCTCAAGATGTAATTCTTGGTCTTTACTATATGACTAGAGAGATGGTTAATCAGCAAGGCGAAGGTATGATTTTTGCTAATACTAATGAAGCACTTTCTGCTTATGATGCAAAGTTAGTTAGCCTTCATGCTAAGATTAAATTAAGAGTACAAGATTATAAAAAAATAGACTCTGCTTTCACACCTGTAGGTACTCGTATTGTTGACACTACAATTGGTAGAGCGATTTTTTCTAGAATTTTGCCTAAAGGCTTATCGTTTGACTTAATTAATGAAGCTTTAACTAAAAAAGTAGTTTCAAACTTAATACACGTTTGCTATAGATCTCAAGAGCTTAAAGAAACAGTAATTTTTGCTGATCAAATGATGTATATGGGCTTTGAATACTCTACTAAATCAGGAATATCTTTTTGTTCAAATGACATGATCATTCCAAGTGAAAAAGCTGAGATGATTGATAAGGCTTCTTCTCAGGTCAAAGATGTTCAACAGCAATTTGCTTCTGGTGTTGTTACTAATGGTGAGCGTTATAACAAAGTTATTGATATTTGGTCAAGAACTTCTGAGGAAGTTGCTAAGGCAATGATGGATAAAGTTGGTTATGAAGATATAACGGATGCTGAAGGAAAGACAGAAAAAAAGCCATCATTTAATTCAATCTATATGATGGCTGATTCTGGAGCTAGAGGCTCACCAGCACAGATACGTCAGTTGGCCGGAATGCGTGGTCTAATGGCAAAGCCAGATGGATCAATTATTGAGACTCCAATTACAAGTAATTTCCGTGAAGGTCTAAATAATATGCAGTACTTTATTTCTACTCATGGAGCTCGAAAAGGTTTGGCTGATACAGCATTAAAAACTGCCAACTCTGGTTATCTGACTCGAAGGTTAGTTGACGTAGGACAAGATTTAGTTGTAACAGAAGAGGATTGTGGAACTAAGAATGGTTTGGTAATGAAGGCTGTTATTGATGGAGGAAATGTAGTTCAAACATTAGGAACTGCAGTTCTTGGTAGAGTGGTATCTGAAAAAGTGATGCTACCCAATTCAAAAGATGTGTTCTTAGAGAAAGATCATTTAATTACATTAGATGATTCAGATAAAATTAATGAACTTGGTATTGAGTTTATTAAAGTGCGCTCTGCAATTACTTGCGAATTATCTTATGGTGTCTGTGCATCTTGCTATGGAAATGATATGGCAAGAGGTCACAAAATAGGAGTTGGTGAGGCTGTCGGGGTTATTGCTGCTCAATCAATTGGTGAGCCAGGAACTCAGCTAACAATGCGTACTTTCCATATTGGTGGTGCTGCTAGCTCATCTACTGCAGTTAATAGTATCAATATTGATACTAATGGCATTGTTCATTTTGAAAATATGAAGTCTATTAAAAATGCTAGTGGTGATTTTGTTGTTGTATCAAGATCTTCTGAAGCCTCAATTAGAAATGAACTAGGCCAAGTAAAAGAGCGCTATAAGTTGCCTTATGGAGCTATTGTTCACTTTAAAGATGGTGGCAAGGTCAAGGCTAAAGATAAGATTGCTGATTGGGATCCGCATACACACCCAATAATAGCTGAAAATTCTGGAAGAGTTTCATTCATTGATTTTGTTGAGGGTTTAACAGTTGTTAAAAACTCAGATCCTTTGACTGGTTTAATCTTCTTTGAAATAATTGAGGAAGCACAAAGAACTTCAGCAGCAAAAGATATGAAGCCAATGCTTCAATTGGTTGATAAAAAAGATAAAAAATTGATATTGTCAACGCACTATTTGCCGTCCGGAGTTAAAATAAATCTAGAAGATGGACAGCTTATTGATGCAGGTTCAATACTTGCTAAGATTCCTAAAGCAGTTTCAAAAACAAGTGACATTACTGGTGGTTTGCCAAGAGTTGCTGATTTATTTGAAGCACGTAAAGCTAAAGATCATGCGATTCTCGCAGAAACTGTTGGTGTTGTTAGTTTCGGAAGTCCTACAAAGTCTAAAGTTCGCATGCTTATTACGAGTGATGATGGTGATGTAACTGAAATGATGATTCATCATTGGAGGGCAATCAACGTATTTGATGGTGAAACTGTTGAAAAAGGTGATGTGATTTCTGATGGCCCATATAATCCCCATGATATTCTCCGCTTATTAGGCGTAGAAGCTTTAGCTAACTATATGGTTAGAGAAGTTCAAAATGTTTATCGACTTCAAGGAGTTAAGATATCAGATAAGCATATAGAGGTGGTCGTTAAGCAAATGCTTAGAAAAGTTGAAATTATCGATAATGGAGACTCAAACTATGTAAATGGCGAAACAGCTGAATTTGTTCATGTTGTAGAGAAGAATAAGCAGTTGAAGGCACAGAAGAAAGATGAGATTGTATTCCAAAGATTGCTAATGGGTATTACAAAAGCATCTTTATCTACTGAATCATTCATCTCTGCTGCTTCTTTCCAAGAAACTACAAGAGTTCTTACTGAGGCTTCAATAACAGGAAGAGTAGATGATCTTAAAGGTCTTAAAGAGAATGTAATTGTAGGTAGACTTATTCCTGCCGGCACTGGCTTTAAACACCATCAGGAAAAGAGAAAGAAGCGCATAGACGCCTCATTTATGCAAACGAATGATGCTGAGCAAGAGCTATCTGCTCAGTTGAGTGAAGTTGAGGCTGAAGTGGAAGAGTAAAAAAAGGTTCATTTAAATTAAAGGCATTTCAATTTATTTCTTAAATTGGAATGCCTTTTTTGTATACTCAAGTAGAATTTTAATTTAACAATTTAATAAAGCCTTTCGCCGAGTAATTAATCTAAAGATTTCATAATCTGGGTAATGCTAAAATATACCCATGCAAAAGTCAAAATTCAACAGCCTTATCAATCAAGGCTTTAATCATATCCCTCTTTCTAAAGAGGTTGTTATTGATACAGCAACGCCTCTAGCTTTGTATCTTAAGCTTGCTAACAATCCTTATAGTTACTTTTTAGAATCTGTTCAAGGCGGTGAAAAATGGGGTCGATATTCATTTATTGGGTTAGCTGCTGAAACAGTAATTAAAGTTTACAACTATGAAGTTCAAGTTGAAAAAAATGGAAAATTAATTCAAGAGAAGTTGGTAGAGGATCCGCTTGCGTGGATTGAAGAATACCAAAATCAATTTAAAGTTCCACAGTTAGATAGTCTGCCAGATTTTAATGGTGGATTAGTTGGATACTTTGGATATGAAATAGTTCGTTATATAGAGCCAAAACTGGCGCATATAAATAAAACTGATGAGCTAAATGTTCCAGATATTTTATTAATGGTTTCAAATGATCTTTTGGTAGTTGATAATTTAACTAGTAAAGTGCACATAATTACTCATGTTAATCCTAATGAAGAGTCATTTGAAAAGGGCCTTAGAAAGCTTAGTTTGATTGAAGCTAATATTAAGAAATCATTTGAATATTCATCTACTCCTTCCGAAAATATAAAGTCAGAAGATTTTGTATCAAGCTTTGGCAGAGAAAATTATATAAGTGCAGTTGAAAAAGTTCAAAAATACATTAAAGCTGGGGATGTAATGCAGGTTGTTCCATCTCAACGATTAAGCTGTGCATTTAAGTCAAATCCTGTTGAGCTTTACCGGCAATTAAGAATACTTAACCCTTCTCCATATATGTATTTTCTTAATTTAAATGGCTTTGCAATAGTTGGCTCCTCACCTGAAATATTAACACGTGTGGATAACAATAGTATTGCAACTATCCGGCCTATAGCAGGAACTCGCTCAAGAGGAAAAACACTTGAAGAGGACCTTAAGCTAGAGGAAGATCTTTTATCAGATGAAAAAGAAATTGCTGAACATTTAATGTTAATTGATCTTGGCAGAAATGATTTAGGCAGAATTGCTAAAACTGGAAGTGTTACTCTTACAGATAAAATGTTTATAGAGCGTTACTCGCATGTTATGCATATTGTTTCAAATGTGGAATGTGAATTAAAACAGAATATGAGCTCTATTGATGTTCTTAGAGCTACTTTCCCAGCGGGTACATTAAGCGGCGCACCAAAAGTAAGGGCAATGGAAATTATTGATGAAGTTGAAGATTTAAAGCGTAATATTTATTCTGGAGCTATTGGTAATTTATCGTGGCATGGAGGAATGGACCTTGCAATAGCTATTAGAACCGCTATTGTTAAAGATCAGAGGCTATATATCCAAGCTGGAGCAGGAATTGTTTATGATTCCTTGCCTGAAATGGAGTGGCAAGAAACTATGGATAAAGCACAGGCTCTAATTAAGGCTGCACAAAATATTTAACCTATTCATTGGTTTATTTTTTATAGTTGAATTTCAGATATATAATTGTTAAAAGCTAAAAGTTGGTATTGAAATTGTTTGTAAAATAGATCAGTAAATTTCATATTTTTTTTCGGATAAATGAGTTCTGTGGATTTTGTTCACCTTCAATGTCAAAGTGAGTATTCTGTAAAGAATAGCTTAGTTCGTGTTTCAAAACTTATAGATAGCGTTAAAGAAGCAGGTATGAAAAGTATTGCTCTAACTGACGACATGAGCCTTTTTTCTGCGATTAAATTTTATCAAAAAGCTACTAATGCTGGCATCAAACCTATTATTGGCGCAAAAATATCCGTAGATTTTGATTTAGGTCATTATGAAGTGCTCTTGCTTTGTCAAAACCACGAGGGCTATTTAAATCTTTCAGAGCTTATTTCCAAGGCCTACCTTAATGAGCAAGGAATTTCAATTGTTAGTGTTACAGAAGAGCAATTAATTTCTCACCAAAAGGGCTTGCTTATGATTGCAACTCCAATCAACTCAGACATATCTCAACTACTTTTGACAAATGAGCTAGAACTTGCCCATACTAAAGCTAAACACTGGCAATCTATTTTTAAAGATCGATATTATATTTCGGCACAAAGAACTGATAGACATTCAGATGAAAATCTTCTTAACCTTACTATTGAATTAGGATTGAAGTTAAATATCCCGGTTGTTGCGACTAATGATGTGCAGTTTCTAAGCAAAAGTGATTTTGATGCCCATGAAGCTAGGATCTGCATAGCCGAGGGAGGGCTCTTAGATGACTCCAGGCGTTTAAAATTTTTTAGTAATAGTCAATACCTTAAGACTGCCAATGAAATGTCTGAACTATTTAAAGACTATCCTCAGCTAATAGCAAATGCTTCTGAAGTTGCCAAAAGATGTAACTTACACTTTAAATTATTCGAAAAGAATTACCTCCCAGCCTTTCCAACACCTAAAGGAAAGTCTATAGCTGAATTTTTTAGTGAGGAGTCAAATAAAGGTCTTCAAGTAAGGCTTAAAGGCCTTAATGTAAATGAAAAGAGTTATTTTGATAGGCTTAATTTTGAATTATCCGTAATCCTTGAAATGGATTTTCCAGGTTACTTTTTAATTGTCTCTGATTTTATAAGATGGGCTAAAGAAAATGGAATTCCAGTTGGTCCAGGTAGGGGCTCAGGAGCTGGCTCTCTTGTGGCATGGGCACTTTCTATCACCAATGTTGACCCTATTCAGCACGATCTTTTATTTGAGCGTTTTTTAAATCCTGAGCGAATCTCTATGCCTGATTTTGATATTGATTTTTGCACAGATCGTCGAGATGAAGTTATTGCTTATGTTTCGAATAAATATGGCTCAGAAAAAGTATCACAGATTATTACTTATGGAACCATGGCAGCTAAAGGCGTAGTAAGAGACGTAGGTAGGGTATTAGGGCATCCATATGGTTTCAGTGACCAGATCTCTAAGATGATACCAAATGAATTAAAAATGACTTTAGGTAAGGCATTAGAGGATTCCAATGAATTGAAAGCAAGATATGATTCAGAGGAAAGTGTTTCAACACTGATTGATCTATCTCAAGATTTAGAAGGCCTCATTAGGAATGTTGGCACCCACGCTGGTGGCGTTGTTATTGCGCCAAGTAAAATTAGTGATTTTTGCCCAATTTATAAAGGATCCGATGAGTCAGATGTTGTTGTTTCTCAATTTGATAAAGATGATGTTGAGGCTGTAGGGCTTGTAAAATTTGACTTTTTGGGATTATCAAACCTAACCGTAATAGATAAAGCGGTAAAAATTATAGCTAAAAAAGGCTTAAGTGAGGGCTTGATTGATATTGATACACTTAAGCTTGATGATCCAAAGGTATTTAAGTTACTCCAAGATTGTAATACTACTGGAGTTTTTCAGCTTGAATCAGATGGTATGCGAGGCTATTTAAAGAAGCTTAAGGCTGACTCTTTTGAAGATATTGTTGCTATGCTAGCGCTTTATAGACCAGGCCCACTAGATGCTGGCATGGTGGATGATTACATACAAGTTAAACATGGGGCAAAAGTAAGGTATCCACATAAGATGTTAGAGGAAATTTTAAAGCCCACAAATGGGGTATTTCTATATCAAGAGCAAGTAATGAAATCTGCTCAAGTTATGGCTGGCTACTCTTTAGGTGGTGCAGATATTTTACGCCGCGCAATGGGTAAGAAGAAAGTGGAGGAAATGGCAGAGCAGCGTGAAGTATTTGTCAAGGGAGCGGCTGAAAAAAATATTGAAGAGAGTAAGGCAAATGAAATTTTTGATCTTATTGATAAGTTTTCAGGTTACGGATTTAACAAATCTCACTCAGTTGCTTACGCCTATATTTCATATCAAACAGCATGGCTTAAAGCTCATTTTCCAGCTCCATTTATGGCTGCTGTTCTTTCAGGAGTTATGGATGATACTGACCGTGTTGCGTTTATAGTTGGAGAGTCTAAGAAAAATGGCGTTGTAGTTATAGCGCCTGATATTAATCAGTCTGAGTATGAATTTAGTATTACTGATAATAAAACAATAGTATATGGGCTAGGGGCTATTAAAGGTGTTGGAGAAGCACTTGTCAAAGCGATAGTTATAGAGAGAGAAAAAAATGGAAAATATTCTGATATTTTTGATTTGTGTTTTCGAGTAGAAAAAAAGTTTTTAAATCGAAGGGCTATCGAAGCTCTAATATACAGTGGAGCTTTTGATTTATTTGATATTAAGAGGGCAACATTAATTGCGACTTATCCAAGAGCAGTTAAGCAAGCAGAGCAAAGACAAAGCGATTCATCAAAAGGTCAAGATAGCCTTTTTGCAGAAGTGGATAGCCATACTGAGTACGAAAAAAATTATATAAAAGGAGAGTTTCTCTCGTTTAAAGATGTAATGAAGTTTGAAAAAAATGTAATGGGTTACTATCTAGAGCGCCACCCTACAGATTGGTATAAATCAGATTTAAAATCAATAGTTTGCACGCTTCCAAAAGATTTGATATTTAGAAATAATCGAGAAGTGAGGGTTCTTTCGCTGATCTCTGACATTGTCTATAGAAATACAAGAAGAGGCCAAATGGCAAGCCTGACTCTTGAAGATGGAGAGAAAAGAATTAATGCTGCGGTCTTTTCACAAAAACTTGCAGAAAATAGCGAACATATATTATTAGATGAAGTGGTTGTAGTTTCTGGAAAGGTAAGTAAAGATTTCAGAGAGCATTGGCAGATTGTCGTCGACCGCATAGATCCAGTGGATAGGGTTCAAATAAAATATGCTAAATATCTCAAAATTCAACTAACAGAAGAGAATAAAAGTGAGTACCTAAAGCTGTGTGAATTATTGAAAGAATATCCAGGAAAGTGTCCAGTAATAATTGAGTATCAGTCGACTAATTCATCTGGAAAGATCCCTCTTTCTAAAGAATTTGATGTTTCATTAAATCGAGAGTTTTTAGACTCAATTGAGAAAAAATTTGGGCATCAAAAATATCAAATCCAATATTAGATAAAACTCAAAAATTGCCTTTAATTAGTGGCTTAAAGAGCTATATTAAGGCCTTTAACTGTATTCAATTTATTGGAAGTTTTATAGGAGTTAATTAGCTTAATTTAACTCAAAAATAAATCTTTTATTATTGAGTATGAATAGAGATTTAAATTTACCAATTTAGCCTTTAAACCCCAGTCTATAAGGGCAAAACTTAAAAAGTTATCCGCGAATTGATAATTAAGTAGATTGTCTTCTAAAGCAGAAATAAATTCATAAATTTTTAAAAATATAAGTCATTGATTTATAACAAAAAAATTGATATGATTATTTATTAACCAAAACCATAGAAATTGTTAGTCTGAAGCTAAATTTGTATCTTAATTTTGAGATATCAACAGAGTTATCCACAGTATTGTGGGTAAGTCGATTACCCCTTGATTTATAAGCATTTACTACGTTTAGAAAAAATATTTTGTAACTTTTTTTATTATCTTTTCTGCAATAATTTGTTTACTACTTCTATCTATTTTCTCAGTTTTTTCTTGTGATATAAAGTGAACTTCATTCTCATCTGAGTTAAACCCAATATCACTACTTGAAATATCATTTAAAATAATTGCATCACACTTCTTGTTCTTTAATTTTGCTTTTGCATTGGTAAGAAAATTTTCAGTTTCAGCTGCAAATCCAATACAGATAGGTTTATTTTTAAGCTTGCAAACACTTTCTAAAATATCTATATTTTTTGTAAGTTCAATTGCTGCTAAATTCTCATCTTTTTTAATCTTATTATGACTTATTTTTGTTGGCCTGAAATCCGCAACTGCGGCGCAGCTTATAAATAAATCTTGTGTTTTAATTTTTTTCATTACTGCGTCATACATTTCATTAGCACTAGTTATGTATATTGCTTCAGCCCTTTTTTCCACTTCAACTGATATCGATCCAATTATTAGTGTTGTTTCTGCTCCAGCTTGGATGCATGCATGAGCAAGGGCCATGCCCATTTTTCCGCTACTATGATTTGATATATACCGAACTGGATCTATTGCTTCAAGAGTTCCGCCAATGGTTATGAGAACTTTTTTTCCACTAAGAGAGCTATTTAAAAATATATTGGCTACCTGTTTTGCAATTTCTGTTGGCTCTGCTAGTCTGCCCTCACCCACATCACCACAAGCTTGCTCCCCAAATCCTGGATTTATTGTTACCACACCTCTATTATTAAGTATCTTGAGATTTTCTTTAATTGCTTTTGATGCAAACATTTGTTGATTCATCGATGGGGCAATTAATACAGAGGCATTTGTTGCAAGAATTACCGTTGTCAGGAGGTCATCTGCCTTACCATGACAAAGTCTGGCTATCGTATTTGCTGATGCTGGAGCAATGATTACTGCGTCAGCCCATTTTGCGAGTTCAATGTGGCCCATTGCTAGTTCTGTTTCTTTATCCCAGAGGTTGTCATGAACTTTATGTTTTGAAATGGTTTGCAGTGATAATTCACTAACAAACTCTCTGCCTCCACTCGTAATAATGACTCTAACTTCTGCACCTAAATCTTGCAGCCTTCTAACAATGTCAGGTGATTTATAGGCAGCAATAGAGCCGCTAACACCTAAGAGAATTCTTTTATTTGTTAAGTTATTCATTTGATGGTGGCTCTAATTTTAATGTCACAACCTATTTGACTAACCTCAACAATGTTAAGTTTAATTTTGTCAGACATTTTTTTGAGAGGAATTTCTATCATCGGATTAGCATCACTTCCAAGTATTAATGGAGCGGTATAGATAATAAACTCATCAATTAGCCCAGCCTCAGTCATTGCCCCATTAAGGCCGCTTCCAGCCTCTAGAAGTAAATTATTAATACCCATTTCCCCAAGTTTTTTAAGCACAGATTTTAGATCTAACTTCCCGTTAGCAAGAATTTCTGAATTATTGTTATTTAAAATGAGAGTATTAGCATCAGAAGAAAAAATGTTAAGTGATTTATCAGTAATAATATTATTACTGTCAACAACAACACGAAGTGGGTTTGAATCTGCATTTTCAGTTCTAACAGTCATCATCGGGTTATCGCTTTTGATTGTGCCTGAGCCTGTCAAGATGGCCTGATTTAGGCTTCGTAGCATTTGTACATCCTCTCGAGAAGCTTCAGAAGTAATCCATTTGCTCTCCCCATTCTTCATTGCTGTTCTTCCGTCAAGGCTCATTGCAATTTTTGATGTTACAAAAGGCAAGCCAGTTGTCATTCTTTTGACAAAGCCGCGATTAATTTTATTAGCTTCCTCTTCAAGCAATCCAACTTCAACCTCGATCCCACTATCTTGAAGTACCCTCATTCCTCTTCCAGAAACTAATGGGTTTGGATCAAGCATTGCAATAAAAACTTTCTTAACTCCAGCCCTAATAAGTGCCTCAGCACAAGGCGGCGTCTTGCCAAAATGAGAGCATGGCTCAAGAGTAATATATACTTTAGTATTCTCACCTTTGTAATTAATTTTTTCTAAAGCGTTGACCTCTGCATGGGCCTCACCATATAGGCGATGGTAGTCTTGAGCAATAATTTTATCATCACGAGAAATCACACATCCCACCATTGGATTTGCACCAACAGCTTTGCGACCAAACTGAGAAAGTTTGAGTGCGAGAGCCATACATTCCGTATCTTGATGAGTGAAAGCCATTATAATAATTGTATATAAATTTATTATCATTTTACGCGGGAGAACGGAGTGGATGAAAAGAAAAAACAAGCACTACAAGTAGCACTTGGACAAATTGAAAAACAGTACGGTAAAGGGTCTGTCATGTTTTTGGGTGACGAAGAGGCGAGAAGTGATATTGAAGCTGTTTCAACGGGCAGTTTAAGCCTTGATATAGCTTTAGGAATTGGTGGCTTGCCTCGAGGTAGGGTAATAGAAATTTATGGCCCTGAGTCCTCAGGAAAAACAACTATGACTCTTCATGTTATTGCCGAAATGCAAAAATTAGGTGGTACAGCGGCATTTATTGATGCAGAGCATGCTTTAGACCCTTCTTACGCAAGAAAATTGGGCGTAAATACAGATGATCTTCTAATTTCCCAGCCTGATACTGGCGAGCAAGCTTTAGAAATTACAGATATGCTGGTTCGCTCTGGAGGTGTTGATATAGTTGTCATTGACTCAGTTGCTGCGTTAACTCCTAAAGCTGAAATTGAAGGCGAAATGGGTGCTTCGCATATGGGCTTACAAGCCAGGCTGATGTCTCAAGCACTAAGAAAGCTAACCTCCAATATTAAGCGAACTAATACTATGGTAATCTTTATTAATCAACTTAGAATGAAGATTGGGGTGATGTTTGGCAATCCTGAAACTACAACTGGTGGAAATGCACTTAAATTTTATGCCTCCGTAAGACTTGATATTCGAAGAATTGGCGCTATTAAAAAAGGCGATGAAATTCTTGGAAATGAGACGCGCGTTAAGGTTCTCAAAAATAAGGTAGCTCCGCCATTTAAAAAGGCTGAGTTTCAAATTTTATATAATCAAGGAATCTCTAGGGAGAGTGAGATAATTGATTTAGGCGTTGAGCATGGTTTTGTTGAAAAGGCAGGTGCTTGGTATAGCGTTGAAGGGGAAAGAATTGGTCAAGGTAAGGATAATTCTCGTGACTTCCTAAAAGACAATACTAAAATGAGTCAAATGCTTGAGGCGAAAATTCGTGAGAAATTAATGAGCAAGGATAATGACGAAATACAGCCAGTAAAGAGCGATAATGACGAAACAGAGTCAGCAGAGTAAATGCTACGCAGCCGCATTAAAGATGTTAATGAGGCGAGAGCACTCTAAATTAGAATTAAGACAAAAATTAAATCTTAAAGATTTTGATGACGCTGTCATCAATGACAGCCTCTCTTTGCTAGCTGAGCAAAAATACCAGAGCGATGAAAGGTTTTCTGAGGCTTTTATACTTATGCGCTTTAACCAAGGCAAAGGGCCTATAAAAATTTCTATGGAGCTTAAATCAAGAGGTATTAGTGAGTTTGATTTAACTTTATACAATTGGTTTGAGCTTGCAAAAGATGTTAAGAGTAAGAAATTTGGAGATAGCAGATTTTTAGACTATAAAGAAAAGGCTAGGCAAAAACGTTTTTTACAATCAAGAGGCTTTGGGTTTGATGAAATAAATCAAGCATTCTAATAAAGCTAAAAAAACATATTTTTTTATAACCCTACTATGAAATTTGAACTTAAAAATACAGATAATAAAGCACGTTTAGGTAAGTTAACTTTTGAGCGTGGTGAGGTTAATACCCCAGCTTTTATGCCTGTAGGAACTTACGGAACAGTTAAGGCAATGACTGTTGATGAGGTGAGGGATTTAGGCGCTGAAATTATCCTAGGGAATACATTTCACTTATCAATAGCGCCAACTACGGAAGTGATTGAGGCTCATGGTGATCTCCATGACTTCATGAACTGGCATGGCCCAATACTAACTGACTCTGGCGGGTTCCAAGTCTTTAGCTTGGGTAAGATGCGTAAAATAACTGAGCAAGGTGTTAAATTCAAATCACCAAAGGATGGGTCAGCAATTTTTATGGGCCCTGAGGAGTCTATGCAAATTCAGTACAAACTGGGCTCAGATATTGTTATGATATTTGATGATTGTACGGCTTATCCTGCTGAAAAAAATGTTGTTGATCAATCTATGCAGCTATCACTAAGATGGGCAAAAAGATCTTTAGAAGAACACAAAAGGCTCAACAATAAAAATGCTCTTTTTGGAATTATTCAGGGAGGAATGCATAAAGAACTTCGCCTTCAATCAGCTGAGTCTTTAGTTGAGATGAAGTTTGATGGTTACGCTATTGGTGGTTTGTCCGTTGGAGAGCCAAAAGCAGAAATGATGGATGTTCTCAGCTACTTACCTGATCACATGCCTCCCAATAAACCAAGGTATCTCATGGGTGTTGGAACGCCTGCAGACTTGATTGAAGGTGTCGCAGCTGGGGTAGATATGTTCGACTGTGTAATGCCATCTCGTAACGCAAGAAACGGGTATTTATTTACTTCAGAGGGCGTTGTAAAAATTCGAAATGCAAGATATAAGAAAGATACAAGCCCTCTAGATCCTAATTGTAATTGCTCAACTTGCCAAAATTATTCAAGGGCATATCTTCACCACTTACAAAAATCAAATGAAATTCTAGGGTCCCGCCTTAACACCCTTCATAATCTTTTCTTTTACCAGTATTTGATGAAGTCAATTAGAGCGGCAATTAAGAGTAATACATTTTCTGACTTTAGAAAAAAATTCTATGCTGAAAAGCTGCTATAAATAGATTTAATCTAATTCAGTGTATTTAGTTCAACTGGATTTTTAATAAAGTATTCGTCTAATAGTTCTCTTGCCAAAGGCGCTGCTTTTGAGCTACCACTGCCTGCATTTTCAACAATAATAGCAATTGCGACTTGCGGGTCTTCGATAGGTGCAAATCCAGTAAATAGAGCATGATCTCTTAATTTCTCTTCAATATCTTCAGCAATGTACTCTTCTTCTGGGTCAAGACCAAAAACCTGTGCGGTTCCGGTTTTACCCGCCAAGCTATATTTGAGTTTATTGTTAAGTCTTTTGGCTGTTCCAAATTTGCCGTATACCGTTTGCTTCATTGCTTCAATAATTAACTCCCAATTATTGATATCCTTTATAGGTATTTGCTTTGATTTTAGGTTTTGATCTTCAAATAAATCACCATTTTTTGATTGAGAATGCATCAATACTTGGGGCACTAATAGCTGACCTTTGTTTGCTATAGCTGCTGTTGCTAGGGCAAGTTGAAGCGGGCTTGCAGTCATAAAACCTTGGCCAATTCCTGTTATAAGGGTTTCTCCTCTATACCAAGGCTCGTCCTTATTAATCTTTTTCCAGTCTCTAGAGGGAAGGATGCCGCCAAGTTCTCCTGGTAAGTCAATTCCTGTTTTTTTGCCAAATTGAAAGAATGAAAGGCTGTCATGAATTTGATCAATGCCCATATTAAAAGCTAAATCATAGAAAAATACATCACATGACTGAGCAATAGCCTCAATCACATCTACTTTTCCATGACCAGTTCGTTTCCAGTCATTAAACTTTCTAGAATAATTATTTAATTTGTAGTATCCAGGACAAAAGGTACTATCTTTAATAGTGATATTACCTAGCTCTAAACCAGCAAGAGCAACCATTGGCTTGATAGTCGATCCAGGAGGATAGAGACCCTTAATGCTTCTATCAAAGAGTGGTAAGTCCTGATCGTTACTGAGCTTATTATATCTTTCGACTGAAATTCCATTAACAAACCAATTTGGATTAAATGAAGGGGTGCTTACTAGGCTGAGTATTGACCCATCTTTAACATTTATAAGTGCTATAACGCCTCTACTATCTCCGAGAAGTGATTCAGCCTTAAGTTGCAAGTCTATATCAATATTCAAGTAGATATCTTGCCCAGCGATAGAGGGTGTTATAATTTTAGTATCAACAATTCGTCCAGCTACATTTCGCTCAATTTGCTTTACACCAGATTGCCCATGAAGTAGCTTTTCATATTGTTTTTCAATGCCTGTTTTGCCAACAAAATTTGTGCCATTGTAGTTTTTTTTATCATAAATACTTTTATCTGTTTTACTCATTGAAGAAACGTATCCAATGAGATGAGCGCTCGATTCACCGTAAGGATAAACACGATGAAAATACGGCTCCACCTCAACACCAGGGCGTTGGTTTTCTAATAAAAATGAAGCAACGGATGACTCGGAGAGGTTAAATTTTACGGGTATATTATGAAATTTTTTAAAGCGACTTAATTTTTTATTAAATTTTTTAATATCTTCGTAAGTAATTAAATCACTTATTTCCAATCCTATCAATGTTTCGTTTAAATTGATTACTTTTTCTGGAGTGATCGTCAATATATATGAAAATTCATTGGTGGCTAATATTTTCCCATTTCGATCTAGAATATCACCTCTAATTGGCGTTATAGGAAGGTTTTGCATTTGATTGCCAAGCGCTTCTTTTACATAGTAATCATGCTTAGTTATTTGAAGATTAAAGAGTCTTACTATTAAGACCAGAGTTATCGAAAGCATTATGATTGCGGAAAAAATTACTCTTGATTTGAATACTACTTTTTCGCGCTTAATGTTTCCAATTTTTTCCATATCTTTAACTTAACTATTGTTTAAGCTTTGCTAATAAGTATCGAATTAAGGGCCATAAAATTGCACTAGTAAATGGAGAAAGCAATAATAGCCACTTAAAATTTAGGTCTTGAGTTAATTGATGGACCAGTAAAAATATAATCAGATAAATTATAGATCCTAAAAAAATATAAACTTGTTGAGTTGTTAAATTTGAAACAAAAAAAGATTTTTTTACATTTAAAATAAAAGCAGAGCTAAGCACTAGGGCAGAAGCGTTTTGACCTAGGGTTCCTCCCTCAATAATATCAAGTAATATTCCAAGAATAAATGCAGCAGTATAGATATTCTTACCATTTGAATAAATAACCCAGTAGCTAAAAAAAGGTAATAACCAAAAAGGAGAGGCAACCTCTAGAAAAGACGGCAGCGAAATTGCACAAGTAATCAATGCAATGATAGATATTTTAACTAGAAGAGCTAAGTGATTTGAATTAGTCATTTTTTCCTTTAATAATAAGGACCATTTCTAATTGATCCATATTTTGAGATGGCTGAAGCGTAATAGATAAGAATGAGGGATCTAAAGAATTATCAATTGAAGTTACCCTTCCCAAAAGATAGCCGGATGGGTATGAATTACCAATTCCACTAGTAAGGTATAAATCTCCAACTTTAACATCTGAATCTAATGGCACATATTCAACTATCATGCCTTTTTCATTTGATGCAATTCCTTTGGTAATGCCTCGAATTCCATTTCTGGAGTTTTTAACGGGCATAAATTGGGTGGGATCAGAAATAAGCCTAACTGTTGCGAATAGAGGTGTCACTTGCATAACTTGACCAACAACCCCACTAGAAGCAACTACAAGCTGAGAAAGGGCTAATCCATCATTTGAGCCCTTATCAATAACTATTTTATTCGATAGCCTAGACTGAGAGATTGACTTAACACGTGCAAGCAAAACATTGTGATTTGGTATTTCATAGCTTGAATCTAAAAGCGCTGAAATTTTTTGATTTTCTAAGGCTAGATTATTGTAGGTCTGAAGCCTTGCTTTAAGCTCAATTAATTGACCTTTTAAATAATCATTTTCACTAATTAGATTCTCATTATCAGCACCCTTGTCATTGACCCAATCAATAACTTGGCTGGGAAAATCAACAATTATATAAATTGGGCTGAGAAGAGTTAAGGTGAATCTTTTAAAATTATCTAAGTAAGAAAAGCGAGTATCTAATAAAATTAAGATAATTGAAAGAAGTACTGCTAGTAAAAGTTTGACAAGCCGCATTATTAATTCCTCGACTTATTTAGACTCACTCAGCAGCTAAAAATCCCATATCATGCTGATTAATCATTTCTAGGGCAATCCCACCACCTCTTGCAACACAGGTAAGTGGATCATCTGCAATAGTAACGGGCAGATTTGTTTGATTATGAATGAGCTTATCAAGGCCCTCTAAAAGTGCACCACCGCCAGTAATAACTAGGCCATTTTGTGCAATATCTGATGATAATTCAGGAGGCGTTTGCTCAAGTGCAGTTCTTAGTGCACTGACTATCATTCCAAGTGGCTCGCTTAAAGCTTCTAATATTTCAGCATTAGTGACTTCAAAAGCAACAGGAAGACCGGTAGAAACTGCGCGTCCTCTAAATTCGTTCTTACGAATGATTTTTGATTCAAAAGCACTTCCAACCTCTTCTTTAATTTGTTCAGCAGTCGCCTCTCCAATAATAATGCCGTGGACCCTTCTTACAAATTTAACAATCGTGTCATCAAAAACATCTCCTCCAACTCTTAGGGAGTCAGAATAAACAATTCCATTTAAAGATAATATGGCAATCTCGGAGGTTCCGCCGCCAATATCAAGAACCATTGCACCTGAAGCCTCTTCAATGGCCATTCCAGCACCAAGAGCCGCCGCCATTGGCTCCTCAATAAGGTAAACATCTCTTGCTCCAGCGCCTACAGCGCTTTCTTTGATCGCACGCCTTTCAACTTGAGTTGCACCGCATGGGACACAAATTAACACCTTAGGGCTTGGGGAGAAAAAGCCTGATTTTAAAACTTTTTTCATAAAGAATTGAAGCATTTTTTCAGTGACCTTAAAGTCAGCAATTACGCCATCTTTCATTGGTCTAATAGCTTCAATTGAGCCAGGAGTTCTTCCAAGCATATTTTTTGCTTCTTGACCTACAGCTATTACTGTTGACTCTAAAGCACCCTTTTCATGCCTTAATGCAACAACTGAAGGTTCATTTAGGACTACTTTACCATCCATATAAATAAGTGTATTAGCTGTTCCAAGATCGATTGATAGATTTTGGCCGGTGAATAAATTGAACATAAGGGAATCCTAGCAAAAAAATGATTAAAATGATAGGAGATTATAATATATCTTGCTTTAATATACTAGACAATAGGTGAATCCAAATAAATATGATAATTAAACAAGACCATTTAATAGAAAGTATTCATTCTGCATTGCAGTATATTTCTTATTATCATTCACCAGATTTTATTAGTGCGATGGTTTCAGCTTATGAAAGAGAAACCAATCAAAGTGCAAAAAATGCGATATCTCAGATTTTAATTAATTCTAAGATGTGTGCTCTGGGTAAGAGGCCAATTTGTCAAGACACTGGAATTGTAAACGTTTTTGTTGAAGTTGGAATGGACATTCAGTGGGAGTCCGAGCTTACCCTTGAAGAGATGATTAATGAAGGAGTAAGGAGGGCCTACACTGAGCCTGATAACCGCTTAAGGGCTTCAATCGTTAGTGATCCATTATTTAGTCGAAAAAATACTCAAGACAACACTCCCGCCGTTATCCACACCAAGTTAGTTAAAGGAAATAAATTAGATATTACGGTTGCTGCAAAAGGTGGTGGTTCTGAAAACAAATCAAAGTTTACAGTTCTAAATCCTGATGATAATCTGACGAATTGGGTTCTGAAAACAATTCCAACAATGGGGGCAGGTTGGTGCCCACCAGGAATGATAGGTATTGGAGTAGGAGGAACCGCGGAAAAAGCCATGCTAATGGCCAAATCCGCGCTCATGGATCCAATCGATATTAATCAAATTAAAGATAAAAGTAATCCCACTGAAATAGAATCCCTAAGAATTGATTTATTTAATAAGATCAACGCGCTTGGGATTGGCGCTCAGGGCCTGGGAGGCTTAACAACAGTTCTTGATGTTAAGATTCAGGATTACCCAACGCACGCAGCCTCTCTCCCGGTTGCAATGATTCCAAACTGCGCTGCCACAAGACATGTTCACTTTACATTGGATGGCTCGGGAGTTGCTGAATTGCCAGAGGTTGATTTAAGTCTCTATCCAGACTTGGAGATGGACGTTTCTAAGTACACAAAGGTAGATTTAAATAATCTAACTCAATCTCAGATGGGTCATTGGAATATTGGAGATACACTGCTACTATCTGGAACAATTATTACTGGAAGGGACGCCGCCCATAAGCGCCTTAAGTCAATGATTGATGGTGGAGAGGGGCTTCCTAAAGGCGTTAATTTTGATAACAAGTTTATATACTACGTTGGTCCTGTTGACGCTGTGGGTGATGAGGTAATCGGCCCTGCAGGTCCAACAACCGCGAGTAGGATGGATAAATTTACGGATATGATGTTAGAGAACACAGGAATTTTGGGCATGATTGGTAAGGCTGAGCGCGGTGAAGCAACTATTAAAAGTATTAAAAAACATAAGGCAAGTTATTTGATTGCAGTTGGCGGCGCAGCTTACTTAATCTCTAAATCCATTAAGAAGGCAAAAGTTTTAGCCTTTGAAGAGATGGGAATGGAGGCGATCTATGAGCTTGAAGTTAAAGATATGCCGGTAACTGTTGCAGTCGATACTGATGGTGAAAATATTCATAATGTGCTAAACAATATCCCTTTAACTTTTCAGAGTTAGATAAAGTTTTTAGTTGGCCATAGTGCGCCTTTAAATAGAACATTCCTAGCGTATAATTTTTTCTTGAAGTTGGCCGGATAGTCGCCGAGTGCAATTGCGCTAGGAGGAAAGTCCGGGCTCCATAGAGCAAAGTGCTAGTTAACGGCTAGGCGCAGTGATGCGACGGAAAGTGCAGCAGAAAATAAACCGCCTGTTTTGATAGGTAAGGGTGAAATGGTGAGGTAAGAGCTCACCGCATACTTAGTGATAAGTGTGGCATGGTAAACCCCACTTGGAGCAAGCTCAAATAGGAAGGCATTGGCGCTGCTCGCGTTGTCTTCGGGTAGAGTGCTAAAGATGCTTGGTAACAAGTATCGTAGATGAATGACTATCATGACTTTGGTCATACAGAACCCGGCTTATAGGCCAACTTCAATTATTTTTTATAGTTCTTGTAAAGTTTATTTCTTAAGGTTATACTGTGATTTTTACAGTCACTTTAATCTTTATGACGTACGTTTACTTAGCGCTTGCAATTGCAGCTGAGGTTGCTGGAACGACTCTTTTAAAGGCTACAGAAGAGTTTACTAAGCTAGTGCCAACTACATTTTTGGTTATTTTTTATCTTATCTCTTTTTGGTTAATGACTCTCGCTCTAAGGGAGCTGCCATTGGGGGTTGTGTATGCTGTTTGGTCTGGCTTGGGAATTGTTTTGGTTGCATGTTCTGGGGCAATTATTTATAAGGAGATGCCAGATCTTGCCTCATTTATTGGTATGGCGTTAATTATCTCAGGCGTGGTTGTGATGCACCTATTCTCAACATCAATTAAACATTAATTTATTATGACTATAGAATCAAAAAAATATCAAATATCTGATACTTTGAACGAGAGAAGGGATAGGCCATCAGTAGGGCTGATAGTCTTAAATACAGATTTCACCTTTGAGCGTGACTTTGTAAGAATGTACACAGAGCAAAAACCAGACTATGACTTTTATTTCAACCGAATTCACTTTGCAAACCCTATGACCCCAGAGTCTTTAGCAGCAATTGGCGATGATTTGACTGAAGCTGCAGCACTAATACTTCCTAATTATGATCTCGACCTAGTTGTATTTAATTGCACCTCATCATCATCCATAGTTGGTGATGAGGCAATAGAGCGTGCAATTCATGAAAGCAAGCCGACAGCAAAAGTTCTTTCTACCTCTCAGGCAGTTGTTGCAAATTTTAAGGCGCGAGACTTTAAAAAAATCAGCGTTTTAACGCCTTATAGTGAAGAGGTTTCCTCTCTTTTGAGGGGCTATTTAGAGCGTAATGGTGTTGAAATGGTGTCGTCAATGCATATGGATATGGATGACGACAGAGATGTTGCTATGCTCCCTACCGATGAAATCATTGCAGCAGCAAAGGCAGCAATTCATGAGGATGCGGATGCGATATTTATATCGTGCACAGCAATGAGGTCTGCAGAAATAATTCCTGAAATTGAAGCGGCTATTGGTAAGCCAGTTTTTACTTCAAACCAGGCTACTTTTGATCAAATTTCTCAAATTATAGGCAGTCTTAATTAGCTAGACCAAAGCATCTTTTAGCCTCGTAAATCGCTGATTATTATCATTAATTCACACAGCAGTGAATTTTTTTGGTAAATTAAATCTCCTTTAGAGTGATAATAGCTAAATGCATAAGCTTGATGAAAGAGACATTCAAATACTGGTTATTCTTCAGGAAGAGGGAAGAATAACTAAAACTGCTCTTGCAGAAAAACTTAATTTATCACTTACCCCTTCCTGGGATCGACTCCAAAGATTAGAGGAGGCTGGGATTATTAAAAGCTATGGCGCAAGACTGTCTTCTTCATTTTTAGATAATTTTCATCTAGTAATTACTGAGGTTGAACTTGAAAGTCATAAGCAAGGCCAGTTTGCAAGATTTGAAGAGGCTATACTGGGGTTTGATGAAGTGCTCTCATGCTGGTCTGTGGGCGGAGGTCTAGACTACATATTAAAAGTCCTTGTTAAAGACGTTAATGATTACCAAGAATTCATTAAGAGAGTCTTAAAAGCGGATATTGGTATGAGGCGTTATTTCAGTTATGCAGTCTTAAATAAAATCAAAGATACTGATGTTATTCCAGAAGGCTTAATCAAAAAGTCAGACTTAGTGAAGAGAAACCTTACTTAACTAATAGCTTCCTAGGCACATTGGATAGGCATTCGCCGCCATTACTTCCAACACGAATACTCTCAGTCATTTCAAAGCCCCAGTCATCAAACCAGATCGCGGGCATAAAATGAAATGTCATGTTTTCTTCTAAAACTGTTTGATCAGTTCCTCGAAGACTCATTGTGCGCTCGCCCCAGTCAGGTGGGTAACTGCAACCAATAGGGTAGCCGCATCGATTATTTTTTTCATAGCCATATTTTTTCAGGGTCGCTGTAAAGTTGTCTGAAATCTGAGCGCAGGTATTGCCCGGCTTGAACATCTCGATAGCATTTACAATGCACTCATTAATTACCTTTTCAATATCTAAGTACTGCTGAGGGGGTGTTCCTAAAAATAAAGTTCTTGAGCAAGGACAGTGATATCTTGCGTACGCTCCTCCAAGCTCTAAAAACATACCTTCATTATTTTTTAGTGGCTCGTCATTCCATGTCATGTGACAGGCCGCTGCTTCTTCTCCTGCGCCAATAAGAGGAACGAATGAGGCATAGTCCCCATAATGCCCTTGGTGCCCTTGAACACCTGCGTGATATATTTCAGCAACCAAGTCATTTTTCTTCATTCCAGGCTCTGCCACCTGCATAACCCTTTCATAAACTCCTTCAATAACCTTACCTGCACGCTTCATATAAGTAATTTCAGTTTCAGATTTAACGGCTCTTTGCCAGTTTACTAACCCTGTCTGATCACTAAAAGTTGCTGCAGGAAGTGAGCTATATAATGACTCTGCGGCTCTAGCAGAGAAGTAATAGTTATCTTTTTCTAGGCCAATTCTTTTATTATGCAGACCTTTCTCTTTTAGGATAATGGCAAGGAACTCCATTGGATGTCTCTCGGGGCTCATCACATAATCATCTGGATATGAGAGGATATTATTTAACTCAAGGTCTGTAGTAAGTTCTGCCCCTTTTGCATCAATCCCTCTGCCATACCAAAAAAGACCACCATCTGTTGTAATTACAACGCATTGATGAACATAAAATGACCAGCCATCATAACCCGTTAACCAGAACATATTAGCAGGGTCATAAACAATTAAAACTTCTACGTTTAAAGCATTCATAGACTTGCGAGTCTTTAATTGTCTATCAAGGTACTCCTCTTGAGAAAATCTTCTTCTTTCTTGTTTCATTGTATTCTCCTAAAATTCTTAAGAAATTTCTTTAAATGCCTGCTCTAAATCAGCAATCAAATCCTCTACATCCTCAATTCCAGTTGAGTATCTGACTAAGCCTTCAGGTATTCCAGCAGCCTTTCGCTCCTCTGCGCTACACTCTACATGACTTGTCGTTAATGGAGGACCAACTACCGTTTCAACGCATCCCAAATTAGCCGCCATATGAGCATATTTAAGTTTTGGTAAAAATTTCTTAATTGAATCTAGACCACCTTTAACAGAAAAACTTAACATTCCGCCGTATCCACCATTCATTTGCTCTTTAGCTATCTCATGAGCTGGATGAGACTCTAAGCCAGGATAGTTAACCTGATCAACCAAAGGATGATTTTCTAAGAACGTTGCAATTAACATAGCGCTTTCATTTTGTCTTTCAACTCGAAGCTTTAATGTTTTCATACCTCTTAGGAGGCTATAGGCGTCCATTGGGGCTAAAGTAGCACCGTTTATTTCACGGTAATGATAAACTTTCTTAACTAAGTCTTTATTCCCACAAATAACTCCTCCAAGAGCATCTGCGTGACCCCCTAGGTACTTAGAGGCAGAATGCAGCGTAATGTCAGCACCAAGCGCAAGCGGACTTTGATTGATTGGAGTTGCAAATGTGTTGTCAACAACGACAAGTGCGCCTACTTTTTTAGCTGCCACGCTTAAGCGTTTGATGTCAGTAATTTTAATGGTTGGATTGGTTGGCGTTTCTAAATATAACACCTTGCAGCCTTTAGCAATTTCACTTTCTATTTGCTCATAATTACCTGTTTCACAAAGGCTAACATCAATATTAAGTGGCGGTAAAAATTCATTAAAAATGACATTTGTGCCCCCATAACTATCCTTGATTGAGACAATGCGGTCGCCAGGCTTTAAAAAGGTTGCCAAGGTATTACTAATTGCCGCCATTCCTGAGGAGAAGCTAGTTGCTGCTTCAGCGCCTTCAAGTTCTTTTACTTTGTCCTCAAAAGCGCGTACTGTTGGGTTCGTATTTCGAGAGTATATATGGCCTTCAGCTTCACCTAGGGCAACTTTATGCCAAGTATCAATATCTTTGTAGGCAAATGAAACGCTATGGACGACTGGTACTTGAGTTGAGCGCTCATATAGTTCGTGCTCTTGCTCTCCACCCCAAATACTTTGAGTTGATTGACCGATGTGTTTTTTTTCAAGCATAAGTAACCTCTTATAGTTGCGTTGAGTATAAAAAAAAATGATAATAAATCACTTAAATCCTATTTTCAAGGCAGCGCTTAATAAGCCTTTATCTTGATAAAAATTATTATACATCCACTTCGATGCTTTTGACAATCTTGAATTTTATATTGATCGAAATTTCAATAAACTTAGAGCAGTAAATAAATATTGCTAAATTAATAGTTTCTGCTATATTGCAAGTCTGCAATACACCACATTCAGCTCTTTAAAACTATGAGTATATCTACCTCAATAGAGTCAACTGACAACAAAACAACAATTGTTAAGTCTAACTTTCTTTGTGTGTTTTCTATACTTCTTTTTGCAACGGGCTTTCCTGCTGCTGAATATTTATTAAAGGACTGGGATGTTGTTAGTGTAATTACAGCTCGAAATGTTTTTTCCTTTATTTTAATTTTTATAATTTGGTTATTTATTGAAGGAATACAAAAAGTCAAATCTGCTAAATGGTTAAAGGGTTTTTTAATAGGCTTATCAGGATTTGGAATTGGGGCTTTTTTAATCCTTATGCTTCAATCATTAACAACACCAGTAATCGCAGCACTGGCGGTAGCCACAATGCCAGTTTTTGCTGTGAGTTTGGAGATGCTTCTTGATGGACGCAAAATGACATTATGGTTTTTCTTTGGTGTCGTTCTAGTATTGCTTGGTGGCTATATTGCTTCAGGCGCCTCACTAAGAGAGGATAATGTTGGCATAGCTGCTCTCATAGGAATTATTGGAGTTGCATTATTTGCATGGGGCTCCAGAGCAACAGTCAAAAGCCTTCCTGGCATGTCTAATCTAGGTCAAACAGCAGTCACATCTTCTGGTATGGCGGGGCTATCAATATTCTTATATTTTGTCTGTAGTGTATTTTTTGATTTAACTAATGCTACGTCAATTATTACTATTGAGCATTTAGGCTTAGTGCTTATCTACGCTTGGCTTGGGTTGGGAATTTCTCAAATTTTCTGGATAAAGGCTGTTAGTCAACTCGGAATTGGTTTGGCGTCATTTCATTTAAATGCTGTTCCATTCTACGTCATGTTTATGCTGTTTCTTCTTGGTGATAGCTGGATATGGCACCAAGCATTTGGAGCTTTAATCGTTATTTCTGGGGTTATATTAGCTCAACAAAAGTCTTCAAAGAAAAAAGCAGAATTTTTTGAGTTACCTTAGTTCTGCAAGGATTGCCCTATCGAGCTTATTGAGGTCTTTAAATGTTTTGATATTTGTAAAAGACTCTTCTAGTAACTTAATAATTCTATCCTTTTGGTCATATCCGTGCTCAAGCAGTAAATATCCACCAATGTTAAGAAATTCTGTTGATTTGGTGATGATTTCTCTGATGTCATTAAGCCCATCATCGCCTGAGACTAAGGCCTCAATAGGTTCATATTTTAAATCTTCTAAGTGCGGGTCATGCTCCTTAATATACGGCGGGTTACTGACAATTAAATCAAATTTTGAAAGAGGTAATGGGTCAAACCAGCTGCCACAATAAAAATCAATACCTTTAGTTGAATTGAGTTTGGCAATATTCAGCGCATCAATCGACTGATCAGTGGCTGAAATCTTCCATTTTGGACACTTTTCAGAAAGAGTTATGGCTATTATGCCGCTTCCAGTTCCTAGGTCTAGTAAGCTTATTTTTTTATTTGTATCAAACGTATCAAGTGCAATGTCGATTAATAGCTCTGTTTCGGGTCTTGGAATTAAAGTTGCAGGTGAGACTATAAAATCAAGATCATAAAATCCTTGAGTGCCTTTGAGATAGGCAAAAGGCTTGCCATTACTTCTTTGCTTAATTAAACTATCGAGTGTTTTCAGTTCTGCATTATTTAGCTCATAATCCTGATTTGAAAACAACTGCTCTTTAGTTTGATCAAGTGCTAAACATAAGAGTTTTAATATATCTTTGACATCAATCTTAAGATAGTCTTTAGTCGATTTTCTTATAGACATGGAGTAAATTTAGGTTGCTTGAGATTGTAAAAAGCTTCTAATTTCTATGTAATATTTCATTTTTAATATTATATCAACAAGCGAGTTTTGGTAATTAGTTTATGTTCTATGGGATGATAATGTTATTTGTGAAAAGTAGCTGTATGTTAAATTTAGTTTTATACCAACCCGAGATACCCAGTAACACAGGAAGTCTAATACGTTTGTCAGCAAATATGGGTGCAAATCTTCACCTTATAAAGCCTTATGGATTTGAGATTAATGATAAGCGCTTAAGACGAGCTGGGCTTGACTATAAAGAGTTAGCTCAGGTTTATGAATATGAAAATTTTGATGACTACTTAGACAAAGCCAACCCAGCTAAGCTCTATTTTGTAAGTACAAAAGTGAGTAGAAGCTATGCTGACGTTAAATACCACAGTGATGATTCATTTCTATTTGGCTCTGAAACTAAGGGCCTTCCAAAGGAGATAATGGGTGAATATGAAGGGATAACTCTTCCTATGCAAAAAGGCTCGAGAAGTCTAAATCTTTCAAATTGTGTTTCAATCGTAGCTTATGAGGCCTGGAGGCAGATTGGATTTATTAATTAAGGGTATATTTTTTAGCTTAGCTCAAGTAATTGGTAAGCATTATTAAAGTCTTTAATTGAAACTTCATTTTTTCCAGCAAGCTGGACTTTCTTGAGGCTTAAAACGCCATTTCCAGTTGCAATATAGCAAGCGTCCTTGCTTTGCTTAATGACTGTTCCTGGGGTTTTTGAGGATTCATGTTGAACTTCTTCAGCCTCTATAATTCTAATTACTTTGCTTTCAAATTGTTTAGCTTTTGCATTAGTTTGAGCTATAGGACGAGGATTAAAAGCTCTAACCATTAGGCTTATATTTTTTGCACTTTGATACCAGTCTATTTGAGACTCTCTTTTCACAATCTTTTTTGCATAAATCGCGTCCTTATCATTTTGAGGTGTAGCCTTTAATTGCTTTAATTGATTTAAAGCATTAAAGATTAATTTAGCCCCAATGATTGATAAAGAGTCCGTCAGTGATTGAGAAGTCTCATTGCTATCAATTAAATATTTTTGTGTAAGTAAAACATCTCCAGTGTCCAGTCCTTCATTCATTTGCATTATTGAAATTCCAGTTTCTTTATCACCTGCAAGGATTGCTCTTTCGATAGGGGCAGCTCCCCTCCATCTTGGTAGGAGAGATGCATGAATATTAAGACATCCATACTTTGGAGCTTTAAGTACATTACTTGAAAGTATTTGGCCATAAGCTGCGACCACCATGATATCTGGGTTTAGTGAGGAAAGTATTTTTTGGTTTTGTTCACTACTGAAATCTTCAGGCTGAATGACTCGCAAGTTATTTTCTTCTGCGTATAGTTTGACTGGGCAAGCTGATAAAACCTTTCCTCTACCTTTTGGCCTATCAGGCTGGCAATATACCCCAATTATCTCGTGTTCAGATTTATGAAGAATGGCTAGAGATTCGACGGCAAATTTAGGGGTTCCTGCAAAAACTATGCGCATTACTTAATGGATTTTCGCCCTGCTTTAATGGCAATTGAAATTTGTCTTGGAGAGGTTCCACCTAGATGATTTCGCGAGTTAATAGAGCCTTCCAGAGAGATTACATCAAAAATATCTTCTTCAATTAATGAGTTAAAATTTTTGAGCTCATCAATTGAAAGTTCACTCAAGTCTTTACCTTCTTTGATTCCATAAGAGACAGCCTTACCAACAACACCATGTGCATCTCTAAAAGCTAAACCCTTCTTTACAAGATAATCCGCCAAATCTGTTGCAGTTGTATAACCTTTAAGAGCAGATTGATACATATTTTCTTTATTAGCTTTGATCGTTGGAACCATATCAGCAAACACACGAAGACAAGAATAAATAGTTTCAACACTATCAAATAGCGGCTCTTTATCTTCCTGGTTATCCTTATTGTATGCCAATGGCTGGCCTTTCATTATTGTTAATAATGAAATTAAATTACCAGTTACTCGGCCTGTCTTACCGCGCACTAATTCTGGAACATCTGGATTTTTCTTTTGAGGCATAATAGACGAGCCCGTGCAAAAGCTATCAGGTAGAGATATAAATTCAAATTGTGCGCTAGACCACAGAATTAGCTCTTCAGAAAACCTTGAAAGATGCATCATAATTAGACTCGCATTTGAAGCAAACTCAATCGCAAAATCGCGGTCACTGACAGCATCAATCGAGTTTAAGCTTATTTGCTCAAATCCTAAAAGTTCAGCAGTACGTTCGCGATTAATTGGATAACTAGTTCCCGCAAGAGCAGCACTCCCTAATGGCATTGTATTAATTCTTTTAAAGCTCTCTTGCAGGCGCTCACGATCTCGCTTGAGCATCTCAAAATAGGCCAGTAAATGATGGCCAAAGCTAATTGGCTGAGCAGCTTGAAGGTGAGTATAGCCAGGCATAATCGTTGCTTTTTCTTGTTCTGCAAGATCAAGAAGAGCATTTAAAAGTTTTTCTAACTCTTTTGTAATTAGCCGTACTTGATCTCTAAGGTAGAGCCTAATGTCAGTCGCAACTTGATCATTTCGAGAGCGACCAGTATGAAGTTTTTTCCCTGAATCTCCGCAAATTTCAGTTAACCTTGATTCGATATTCATGTGAACATCTTCCAGTTCAACTGACCAGTTAAATTGATCATTAACTATTTCATCTTTGACTTTATCAAGACCTTCAAGAATTTGTTTTAGCTCAGTGCTTGAAAGGACATTAACTTCACAGAGCATTGTCGCATGAGCAATAGAGCCCTCAATGTCATAGAGGGCAAGAACTTTATCAAAAGTAACAGAGGCGCCAAAAATTTTGACAAATTCATCTGTTGGCTGATTAAAGCGCCCACCCCATAAATGATTTTTTTTAGACTTCATAGTTCAATTTACTCTGTCATTAATACGAATTTCAATAACTGCACATTATTCCACTATATAGGCGATAAGTTACTGAAAATAATATAAAAACCTTTTTTAGGTGAGTATTGATTACTAAAAATATATTTTTTATCATCATAATATAATTGGCAAAAGCCAACATTGTTAATAAACACCCGATAAAATATTGTTGGTAGTAAATTGAATTGGAGACATTATCACAGTGCTTAAAATTGCAACACGTAAAAGCCCTCTGGCCCTTTGGCAGGCAGAGTTTGTAAAGTCAAGACTCCAATTTTTTCACCCTGATATAGAGGTTGAGTTGGTAAAAATGACTACTCAGGGTGATAAGATATTAAATTCACCACTTTCAAAAATTGGCGGCAAAAGCCTATTCATTAAAGAGCTCGAAATAGGTATTCTGGAAGGAAGGGCTGATATCGCCGTTCATTCCATGAAAGATGTTCCTTATGAGCTTCCAAAGGAATTCGAGATTGGCGCAATTTTGGAGCGAGAAAATCCTTTTGACGCATTTGTTTCAAATGATTTTGACAGTGTAAGTGAACTTCCACATGGAGCTAGAGTTGGTTCTTGTAGTTTAAGGCGTATCGTTCAATTAAAAGCATTAAGACCTGATTTGGCCATTTTAGATTTAAGAGGAAATGTTAATACTCGATTAAGAAAGCTAGATGAAGGTGAATATGACGCTATTATTTTGGCATGCTCAGGCCTTATAAGGCTTGGTTTTGAAGGTAGAATTAAGCAGCATCTGAGCGCTGAAAAATCCCTACCAGCAGTTGGTCAGGGTGCTTTAGGTATAGAGATTAGAAAAGATGATAAGGACATAATTAGCCTTATTGAGCCGCTTATAAATAAAAAAACCATGAATGAGGTTTGTGCTGAAAGGGTAATGAATTCTACTCTTGAGGGTGGATGTTCGGTTGCAATTGGTGGCTACGCAACCAGTAATAACACTGAGATGAGACTTAAGGGTATGGTCGGTAATGTTGACTCTGGAGTTATTTTGAGGGTAGAAGAAAGTGGCGATATATCAAAACCAAAGGTATTAGGTGAGCTTGTTGCTAATAAGCTATTATCTATGGGAGCAAAAGAGCTCTTAAACGAGGTTTAATTTGATTTTAACTAATAAACAATTAAATACATATTTAGAAGAACTTAATGATTGGAGTATCGTTAATGAAAAGCTTTCTAAGACGTTTAAGTTTTCTAACTTTATCCAAGCTTTTGGTTTTATGACGGAAGTTGCAATTACCTCAGAGGCAATGGATCATCACCCAGAATGGTCAAATGTTTATAATAGAGTTGAGATTAATTTGATTACTCATAGTGAGGGCGGAATAACAAAGCTTGATACTGAGCTTGCTAAGAAGATTGACACTATCAGTTGCTCTATAAAATCATAAATAAGTTAACTAATCAAATAATGCATCAACAAAATCTTTTGCATTAAAAGGTTTTAAATCATCGATTGCTTCGCCAACTCCAATAAAACGAATAGGCAGTTTAAGAGAATCTGAAATTGCAAATAAAACTCCACCTTTGGCTGTTCCATCAAGTTTAGTGACAGCGAGTCCTGATAGGTTAATGGATTTATGAAATTCATTTGCTTGTTGAATCGCATTTTGACCAGACCCACCATCGATAACTAAGAGAGTTTCGTGTGGCGCATCTTCATTATGCTTTTTAAGTACTCTCTTAATTTTTTCAAGTTCTTGCATTAAGTTGTCTTGTGTATGAAGTCTTCCTGCAGTATCTGCAATTAATATATCAATATTTTTAGCAATCGCTGACTGGTAAGCGTCATATACAACCGAGGCTGCGTCTGCCCCTGTTTTTTGAGCGATGACTGGAATATCATTCCTCTGACCCCAAACCTGAAGCTGCTCAACAGCAGCAGCACGAAAAGTGTCTCCAGCTGCAAGCATTACAGATTTTCCCTCACTTTGAAATAGCTTAGCAAGCTTACCAATCGTGGTAGTTTTTCCAGCGCCATTGATACCAACAACCAGAATAACAAAAGTTTTATCAACATTTGTTTGTAGTAAATTTTCTGTAATTAAGAATGATTCAAGTTCAATTTTTATAAGTTCATAAAGACCATCACTGTCCTTAAGTTCTTTTCTAGATGCTTTTTTTCTCACAGATTCAATAACCTTATCAGTTGTTTGAATACCTATATCTGCTCCAATTAAAAGCATTTCTAAATCTTCAAGAAGTGCTTCATCTATTTTCTTTTTACCCATAAGAAGGGATGAAAGACCATCTCCAAGTTTAGTTTTGGATTTAAATAGCCGATCTTTTAGTGAAGGTTTTTTTGTCTCACCTTCAGACTTAGGGCTTTTATTTTTTTTAAAAAAGTTTAGCATTAAAGTTCAATTATAAAGACTAGGTAAATTTTACTATGTCAATCAACATAATAACCGTTAATCAATAGATAGTGTTTCATATAACTTCATTGTATTCTGACGGTATTATGTAACTATTTTGGAGTTCAAATGCTTTGGATTAAGGCTTTTCACATTTTGACGGTAATAACTTGGTTTGCAGCACTGTTTTATTTGCCGCGACTTTTTGTTTACCATGCTATGGCAACTGATGAGATTAGTATAGAGCGCTTCAAAGTAATGGAGCGAAAACTATATAGAGGCATTATGATGCCAAGCTTCGTTATTACAACGCTTATGGGCGCTTGGATGCTCTATGGCTATGCTTGGGAAGTCTATGCTGATCAATATTGGCTTCAGCTTAAACTAGCTTTAGTTGTCATTCTAATTGCGTATCATTTTTATTGCGGCCATTTGGTGAGAGTGTTTGCTGAAGATAAAAATACACGGAGCCATGCTTTTTATCGATGGTTTAATGAGTTTCCAGTTTTACTTCTTTTTGGTATTGTTATTCTTGTTGTTGTTAAGCCTTTTTAAAAATTTACTTATATAATTTAAATCTTTATCACAAAAAAAATTAACTGATGAGTATCTCGCAAGACACAAAAGAGTTAAATTCATATATCAATAAAAAAGTTGATATTGAATCAGTTGCTTCTTTTAAAGGCAATGAGCACATTATCAAATTAAATCTTAAGTTTGATATTAATCAAATGCGCGAAGCACTTGATGAAGTTAAAGCTATGTCAGAGTTTAAAACTGCTGCGTCAGGTTTTCACGCTCTTGCGATGACTCGCAGAAAGAATAGCTCTGTTGAGTCTGATAATAACCTTGTGGGTCGCTACTATACTCGCTTAGATGATAGCTATGAAGAGATAGCCAAGGATGAGTTAGTTGATGAGGCTTCATTTACTGAGCTTGTTGAAGTGTTTAAGGGTACTTATTTTGAAACTATTCACAAGGAGCTATCAGTTCGTTACCCTATTGGAAGGGTTCGCATATTAGAAAAAGATAGCTTTAATTGCAATTCATGGCATAGAGATCCTGAGCCAAGGATACATATTCCAATTTATACAAACCCTGGTGCTTTATTTATAGTAAACCATCACTGCACCCACCTTCCTGCTGATGGCTCCGTATATTTTACGGATACGAGGGGTTACCACACCGCCCTTAATGGTGGAGATGAGTCTAGAACCCATCTCGTAGCCACTTTAGCCTATCCAGAATACCAACCTTAAGTGTAAAACAGTTATGAGCCAATATAAGAAAAATATAAATAACCAAGAGAAATTAGAGAGTCCAATAGATTTTCGAAGTGATACAGTTACTTTGCCATCCCATGAAATGCTTGCAAGTATCAATAATACCAAGCTTGGAGATGATGTTTATGAAGAGGATATCGAAGTAATCGAACTGCAAGAATATGCAGCAAATCTCTTAGGAAAAGAAGCAAGCTTATTTTTTCCTAGTGGCACTCAAAGTAATTTAACTGCTATGCTCGCCCATTGTCAAAGAGGCGATGAAGTTTTGATTGGTAGGCATTATCATACAAATGTTTATGAGGCTCGAGGCGTTTCAGTTTTGGGAGGTGTGGGGATTTGCCCTATTGATACTTCAGCATCTGGATCTATGAAAGTAAGCGATATGCTCAGTCAGATTAAAGCTAACGATCCTCACTATGCCGTAACAAAACTTCTTTGTTTAGAGAACACTTTTTCTGGAAAAGTTCAACCTCAAAAGGAACTTGATGCATTGGCAAAAGCTGCACATAGTAAAGGCTTAAAAGTACATTTGGATGGCGCTCGCTTATTTAATGCACATATACACTCAGGTCTAACAATGAAGGCTTTGACAGAAAGTTTTGACAGTATATCAATATGTTTATCAAAAGGCTTAGGCGCACCAATTGGGTCTCTTTTAGTAAGTGATCAAGCTACCATTAATAAAGCCTTGCGATTACGAAAGATGCTTGGCGGCGGCATGAGACAAGTTGGCGTTATCGCTGCTTATGGAATGTATGCTTTAAAGAATAATATAAAGAGGCTTCAAGAGGATCATGATAATGCAAAATATCTTGCTAGTGGCCTGTCATCAGTTTCTGAATTAACTATAGACTATGGTGAAAATCAAACAAATATGGTTTTTGTGGATTGTCCAGAACTGCACAGAGATAGCTTAGAAAGACATCTTTTTGATAGAAATATTATAATTTCTAATCTTGATCGAGGAAGGCTAGTATGCCACTTAGGAATTAGTAAAGAAGATATTTTGGTGGTTATTAATGCCTTTAAAGATTATTTTAAAAATATTTAAATTATTAGATAAGAATTTGGTCTAAAAAAGTTTTAGTTCGATCACTTTTTGGGTTATTAAAGAATTCGTCTGGAGTATTTTGCTCCACAATCTCCCCGTCTGCCATAAATATTATCCTGTCTGCAACTTGCCTTGCAAAGCCCATTTCATGAGTAACGCAAATCATTGTCATGCCGCTAGTTGCAAGCTCGACCATGGTATCTAAAACTTCTGAAACCATTTCGGGGTCTAGCGCCGAAGTTGGCTCATCAAATAACATGACTTTAGGCTCCATACATAAGCTTCTAGCAATAGCAACTCGCTGCTGCTGACCACCAGATAGTTGATCTGGATATTTGTCCGCCTGCTCTGGGATCTTGACTTGTTCAAGCATTGCAACCGCTCTTTTTTCCGCTTCTTTTTTATCAATTCCTCTGACCCAGTTTGGACCAGCCATGCAGTTTTCAAGGACAGTTAAGTGTGGGAATAAATTAAAATTTTGAAATACCATTCCAATGTCTCGTCGAACAATATCAACATCTTTCATGGTTTCATGAAGCTCAACTCCGCTAACATGAATTTGACCTTCTTGATGAGCTTCAAGTCGATTTAGGCATCGAATTAGAGTCGATTTTCCTGAACCAGATGGGCCACAGATGACAATTTTTTCTTTTAGATTTATTTCAAGATTTATATCTTTAAGTGCCTGAAAATCCCCATACCATTTGCTGACACCATCCAGTGATATAACAGGGTTTTCAATTTTAGTTTTAGCACTCACAATCAAGCCTTCTGTTGGTATTTTCTTTCAATGCGCGCTTGAATCATTTCAAGAATGATTGTCAGGGCCCAATAAATCATTGCAGCTGTAAGTAACATTTCTAAATTATTGAAATCTTTCGCGCCTATTTTTTTGGCCATGAACATTAACTCCCAAATCCCAAGAACAGAGACTAAAGAACTATCCTTAAGCATTGCAATAAATTGGTTGCCGGTTGGTGGAACTATAATTGGTATTGACTGGGGTAATATAATTTTTCGAAGTATCAGCCCAAACTTAAAGCCCAATGCTCTTGAGGCCTCCCATTGCCCTTTTGGTATGCTTTGAATACCTGCACGAAAAATCTCCGTCATGTAGGCACCATAACAAAGTGACAGAGCTGCAATACCAGAAGGAATAGCATCAATCATGAATCCTAGTTGAGGAAGACCCATATAAATTAGATAAATTTGTAGAAGAAGAGGGAGTCCTCTAAATAAAGACGTATAAAAACTTGCTATCGCATAAGCAAAGCCATTATTTGAAAGTTTAGCAATAGCTCCAACGATTGCTATAGCAGTAGCAATTGCAATTGAAACTGCTGATATATAAATCGTAGTAAAAAGACCCTTGGAAATCATAAGCCAAAGTTTGCTTGGCTCGCCGATAAATATATAGGCTAACTCAAGATCAAAAGAGTAGGCAAAAGCAAGAAAAAGAAAAAACAATTCAATCCAAACAATGAGTATTTGAATTTTCAACCTAGCAAAGCTAATTAATAATAAATTTAGGACAAATATTATTGAAAGTACAAACGAAACAACCAGTCGTCCAAAAAACCCGCTTTCTTTTGGATTTCCAATAACTGGGCTGAGGAATTCTCCAAATATGGTGTCGGTAAGATTAAAGGCAAAGAAAAACGCCAATACCGCTATTGATAATCCTAAAAGGAACGCTGGTTTGTGCAGCGACTTATCTTCAATAACGGTATCAACGAACATACCTTTCTCTAAAGCTTAATTAAAACTTATAACTAAATGCTCTAATTAAAACGCAATAGTGTAGTCATTTGAACTACCATCTGCGTTTTTAAACCACTTCATTGACATCATTGTCAATGTGTAGTCTTTTTTCATAGCAGCAATAATTCTAGCAATCTCTGCATCTAACTCAGGGTCATCATTACCTTTGTCAGTTGCTACTGAAAGAGGCTCAAAGAAAGCAGGGTCACCCAAGAAACGAATTGGGTATCCATCTTCTATAGCGCCTTGAATCATCGGAATAGAATCAATAATACCGTCATTACGAACACCAGCACCTAGTCGAGTGTCATCCAGACATGTATGACCGTCAGCAAGCGAAGTAATTGTTCCTGGCGTAACTTTATATTTAAATGCTGGAGCGTCAATCATATCTAGACTTCCTTCAAGATACATTTCCCAAGTTGAGGCTGCTGTAGTACAAACATTCTTTCCATTTAAACCGGCCAATGTTGTTATAGGTGAATCTGTGTGAACCGCAAAACCAGCTGGAGTGTAATAATAAACTGCCGGGAAGTTGAGTACTTCCGAGCGAGTTTCTGTTGGCGTCATAGAGCCCACTGATACGTCCCAACGCATATTCCAGTTACCTGAAGTTATAATATCCCATGAAGGAGTAATGAAGCGAGCTTCTACGCCCATACGCTTAGCAATTTCTCTACCAACATCAACGTCAAAGCCTTCCATTTCGCCAGCATCGTTAATGTATGAATATGGTGCCCAGTTTGCATCAGTTGCAATCATCAATTCATTGTTTGATTTAATATAATCATAAACTGCACCTGCTTGAACTGTCATGTTTAATGATAATAGCGCGACTGCAAATGCAATCGACGACTTTTTAAAGCCTAGCTTAATACTCATTTGTCTCTCCTATTTATATTTAAATAATTTACGAATTTACAATTGTACACATATTTTTGAAGAAAATTAGCATTCAAAACAGATAGAAACATATAAAAGTTTATATTCTAGGTTTTAAAAACACCTGTAGAAAGATAGCGATCACCGCGATCACAAATAATTGTAACAATAACGGCATTATTAACCTGTTTAGAAAGCTCGATTGCTGAAGCTACTGCGCCTCCAGCTGATACGCCAGAGAAGATGCCTTCACGAGTTGCAAGATCCCTTGTTGCTTGCTCTGCACTTGATTGCGAGATATCCATAATTTTATCCACCCTGGTTGAGTCAAAGATAGTGGGGAGATACTCTTTAGGCCACCTCCTAATTCCTGGAATGTGTGAGTCATCATCAGGCTGAATACCTATGATTTGTATTGCTGGATTTTTTTCTTTGAGATACCTTGAAACCCCCATAATGGTGCCCGTAGTACCCATGGAGCTTACGAAATGTGTAATTTTTCCATTTGTATCATTCCAAATTTCTCTGGCAGTTGAGGCATAGTGAGCGCTTGGATTATCTTGATTAGAAAATTGGTTAAGCTGAAGGCCTTTATTTTCTATACTCATTTGATTTGCAAGATCACGTGCTCCTTCCATCCCAAGCTCTTTGGTCACTAAAATCAATTCTGCGCCATATGCGGTCATCGCATCTCTTCTCTCTTGCGATAGATTTTCTTGCATAATTAGAATCATCTTATAGCCCTTAATAGCTGCAACCATAGCTAGGGCAATGCCTGTGTTTCCACTAGTTGCTTCAATAAGAGTGTCTCCAGGATGAATCTCGCCCCTATTTTCTGCCTCAGTAATCATATTAAAGGCGGCGCGATCTTTAACGGATCCAGCTGGGTTGTTGCCTTCGAGTTTACCAAGAATTATATTAGAAGGATTTGGATTTAATCTTTGCAGTTTAACTAAAGGAGTCTTTCCTATGCATTGATCAATTGTTAAATAGTTATTATTGCTCATAATTTGATAGTTATTATCATAAATTTAAAGCCCTTAGAACTACATATTGTTTAAGATGGCTTTTTTTACTTCCTCAAGTGTTGGATTCACATTAATCATTGCACTTGTGTCGCATTGAGCAATTGCAGTGTCTGGGTCTTTAAGTCCATGACCTGTAAGAGTACATACAACGCTCGAGCCATCAGGTATTTTTCCTGATTTTATATCTCTTAGAGCTCCTGCAACTGATATTGCAGAGGCAGGCTCACAAAAAATCCCTTCCTTTTCAGTCAGCATCTTTTGTGTTGCTAAAATTTCTTCATCTGAAAATGCATCAAACCATCCGTTCGATTCTTTACTAAGTTTTAAAGCTTGATCCCAGCTTTGAGGATTTCCAATTCTTATTGCAGTCGCAATAGTTTCTGGATTATGAACTCTCGAACCGTGAATAAATGGAGCAGCACCTTCAGCTTGATAACCGAGCATGACAGGTGTTGAATCTGCTTTTCCTTTCTCGTGATATTCTGTATAGCCCATCCAGTGCGCAGTAATATTTCCTGCATTACCAACAGGGAGGCAGTGGTAATCTGGAGCATGACCGAGCTCTTCAATAATTTCAAATGCTGCAGTTTTTTGACCTTGCAGCCTAAAAGGGTTGATTGAGTTGACTATTGAGACGGGTGCAAATTCAGCAACCTCTTTAACGAGCTGCATGCCGTCATCAAAGTTACCCTTAATTTGAATAATAGTAGAGCCATGTATCATTGCTTGCGCTAATTTACCTAGCGCAATTTTTCCTTCTGGAATGAGAACAAATGCCTTAATTCCTGCTCTTGCAGCGTAGGCAGCAGCAGCAGCTGACGTATTTCCAGTTGATGCGCAAATAATTGCTTTTGAGCCACTTTCCACAGCCTTTGTAACTGCCATAGTCATTCCGCGATCTTTAAATGAACCTGTAGGATTTAATCCTTCGTACTTTATATAGAGTTCAACTTGCGTCCCCATTTCACATGGGATATTTTCAAGTCTAATTAATGGTGTATTGCCTTCACCAAGACTTATGATACGAGTGTTGTCACTGACAGGTAGAGTATCTCTATATTTGTCAATTAATCCTGTATATCTCATAGTTCTCTCAATTGGTTTAGTCTAGTAATTCAATATGAATAATTTGAACTTCTGCTTGATTAAAGTCGCTCGCTTCAATCGATTTTTTGATACTCATGACCGTTTTAGTGCTAACTTTATCAGTTGTTATTGCAATATGAGCGTTATTGTTCTCATCGGCTTGCTTTTGAATTAGCGCATCTATACTAACATTATGGTCATTAAATATGCCTGTAACTTTAGCAAGAACCCCTTTAATGTCACTCACTAATAGCCTTAAAAAGAATTCACTATGAATATCATCACTTTTAATTACAGGAAGTTTTTGCTGAGATTTCCAGCCCAAGATATGGTTACTTGTTTGATTATTAATGATGTCATTTAGATCAGCAATAACTGCAGAAGCAGTAGCCTCATCACCAGCTCCAGCGCCATAATATAAGCTAGTTCCTAAGGCATCACTTTTAACCATAACTGCATTCATCACTCCATCGACTTGTGCAATTAATTGCTTATTTGGAACTAAGGTAGGGTGCACTCGAAGCTCGATTCCATCACCAGATCTTTTTGCAATGCCAAGATGCTTAATTGTATAGCCGAGCTCTGAAGCATGAATGATATCTTCAGTGGTTATATCGCTGATGCCTTTGGTAGAAACTTTATCAAATTGAAGTTCAGTACCAAATGCAATTGCAGCTAAGATAGATAACTTATGCGCAGCATCAATTCCTTCAATATCAAAAGTTGGGTCTTCTTCTGCGTAACCTAATGCTTGCGCTTCTTTCAGAACATCATCGAAATCCCTTCCCTTTTCCTTCATATCAGTAAGAATGAAGTTTGCAGTACCGTTAATGATTCCAGCAAGCGATTCAATATTATTTGCACTCAGGCCCTGTTCAAGAGATTTTATGATTGGAATTCCTCCAGCCACTGAGGCTTCAAATAAAAGCCTTACTTGTTTTTTATTGGCTAGTTTAATTAATTCATTGCCATGATTCGCAATCAACGCCTTATTGGCAGTAATGACATGCTTTCCATTATTTATGGCTGTTTCAACCAGCTCTTTTGTAAGTCCAATTCCACCAATCAACTCAAGAACTACATCAACATCTGGGTGATTGACAACTTCAAAAGGATCTATAGTTAATTTAATAGTTGAGGTATCGCAGATACGCTTTTGTTTGACATCTCTAACGCCTGCTAGAACAACTTCTATTTTAACGCCAGTGCGTCTTTCAATAGATTCGCTATTTTTTTGCAATACATTTACAACGCCACCACCAACTGTTCCAAGACCTAGGATTCCAACTTTCATTATTGTATTTTGTAAATTCAAATGCGCCATTATACCAACCAGTGAAAAGGCGCACTAGCAATCATGTTTAAAAATGTTAGTAGAGTTATTGAGCTTGATTAAAGTAATAGGTTTAAATTTTTTTTTACTTAAGTCCGCCCATACAAATGTACTTTAGTTCGAGAAAGTCATCTATTCCATAGTGCGAGCCTTCTCTGCCTAATCCTGATTCCTTGATTCCACCAAATGGAGCTACTTCATTAGATATGACACCTTCATTAACGCCAACCATTCCGTATTCTAAGGCTTCAGATACGCGCCATATTCTATTAATATCGTTTGTATAAAAATAAGAGGCCAATCCAAACTCCGTATCATTAGCCATATCTATCGCTTCTTTCTCAGTTGAAAATTTGAATACCGGCGCAAGCGGTCCAAAAGTTTCTTCTGTTGCAATTTTCATAGTGCTGTCTGCATTACTAATGACTGTTGGCTCAAATGTAGTTCCACCATTTTTATGAGGCTTTCCACCTACAGCAACGAGTGCTCCTCGATCAATAGCATCTGACAAGTGGTCTTTAACTTTTTCAAGTGCTTTAAGGCTTATAAGCGGCCCTTGATTAACACCCTCATCCATTCCATTTCCAACATTTAGGGTTTTAACTGCTTTTGCAAGTCTAGTTACAAACTCATCATAAATTCCCTCTTGAACTAAAAAGCGATTAGTACAAACACAGGTTTGCCCAGTATTACGAAATTTTGAAATCATTGCACCTGAAACTGCAGAGTCGATATCGGCATCATCAAAGACTATGAACGGAGCATTGCCCCCTAGCTCCATAGATACTTTTTTCATTGTGTCGGCGCAGTTGCGTGTTAGGATTTTTCCAACAGCAGTTGAGCCAGTAAATGAAAGTTTTCTAACAATTGGGCTACTGGTTAAGGCTTGTCCAATTTCACTTGAATTAGTTCCAACAACTACATTTATTATGCCTTTGGGTACTCCAGCTTGCTCAGCAAGTTCTGCAATTGCTAGCGCTGATAAAGGAGTTTCGGCAGCGGGCTTGATGACAACTGGACAACCCGCAGCAAGTGCAGGAGCACATTTTCTGGTGATCATGGCGATTGGGAAATTCCAAGGCGTAATTGAAGCAACAACACCGATTGGCTGTTTAATAACAAGTATTCTTCTGTCATTTGCGGGCGTTGGAATTATATCGCCATAGGTTCTTTTTCCCTCTTCTGCAAACCATTCTATAAAGGATGCACCATATCCAACCTCACCCCTAGCTTCTGCTAATGGCTTTCCTTGTTCTGCTGTCATTAATATGGCTAAATCTTCTTGATTTGACATAATTAAATCAAACCATTTTTTTAAGATAATTGCTCTTTCTTTAGCAGTTCGGCTGCGCCAATCTGGCCACGCGGCATTTGCTGCATCGATGGCCTCATCGGTTTCTTTTTTACCCATGTCTGGTAAAGTACTAATTACTTCATTTGTATAAGCATTAGTCACATCAAAGCGTGACTCTGTATCATCACCAACCCACTGTCCATTGATGTATCCGTGAGCTTTTAAAAGGCTAGTATTTTTGAGCATAATTTATCCTTGGATTTATATTGAACTATAAAGGTGCTAATTATAATGTTCAATTGAGCTGAAATGTTCTTCACGTATGTTGCGCTTTTGGAGTTTGTTGTTTCTGTCGTCTTCCAATTAATGAGGCGGTTATTACGCCTAGAGTGACAACTCCTACTAAGATTGTTGAAACTGCATTTATTTCAGGAGTGACTCCTAGCCTTACCATCGAATATATTTTCATTGGAAGGGTTGTAGAGCCTGGACCAGAAGTAAAGCTCGCAATTACAAGATCATCAAGTGACAGAGTGAAAGATAAAAGCCAGCCAGAGATAACTGCTGGGAGGATTATTGGAAGTGTTATTAGGGTAAACGTTCTAAATGGGGTGCACCCTAAGTCAAGCGCTGCCTCCGTTAGACTATCATCATAGCTTGACATTCTTGACTGCACAACAACTGCAACATAGCACATTGAAAATGTTATATGAGCCAAAGTCACAGTAAAAATACCTCGATCAATTGCAAGCGCAACAAACATAAGTAAAGTTGATAGCCCAATGATTACTTCTGGCATAACCATTGGCGCATAGATCATCCCTGAAAAAAGAGTTCTGCCTTTAAAATTACCAAAACGTGTCATTACCAGACCAGCAATAGTTCCTAAAATTGTTGCAATAGTTGAAGAAAAAAAAGCAACCTTTATTGTTACCCAGGCGGCATCTTTGATACCCTGGTTTTGCAATAGCTCGCCATACCACTTAGTTGAGAAACCACCCCAAACTGTAACTAATCTTGATTCATTAAAGCTAAATAAAATTAATAATATTATTGGTATATATAAAAATGAAAAACCAACAATCAGTGAGAAAATATTGAAGCTACCAAACTTTTTCATGAGATTGCCTTCTCTTGTGATCTCTGGTAAAGCATTATTGGGACAACGAGAATTGCAAGTAGAAGGATTGCGACTGCTGAGGCCACTGGCCAGTCTCGGTTATAGAAAAACTCTGTCCAAAGAACCTTTCCAATCATTAGCGTTTCAGAGCCGCCAAGTAAATCTGGGATTACAAACTCACCCATAACTGGTATAAAAACCAAGAAGCAGCCAGCGATAATTCCAGATAGAGATAGTGGAACAGTTACTGTCCAGAAGGCTTTAAAGGGTCTGCACCCAAGATCAGCCGCAGCTTCTAATAAACTCATATCCATTTTTTCAAGATTTGCATACAGAGGCAGAATCATAAAAGGCAGATAAGAGTATACAATGCCAATATAGACTGCAAGATCAGTGTTCATTATCATGAGTGGCTGTTCAATAATTCCTATGGACATTAAAGCTAAGTTAAGTAAGCCCTCCGTCTTTAGTATTCCAATCCACGCATAGACTCGTATTAAAAAAGAAGTCCAAAACGGAAGAATAACCAGCATGAGAAGTATTCCTCGCCATCGGGTGGGCGCTCTTGCGACGCTGTAAGCTATTGAGTAGCCTATTATTAGGGTTAGTATTGTTGAAATAAAGGCAATTTTTAAACTTGAAAGATAGGCCTTAATATACAAAGAGTCACTAAAAAGAAATAAATAGTTATCAAAGCTTGCTTTAATTGAAGGTAGCCATGAATCTCCCCAAATTAGAAGCGAGGAATATGGCGGCCTTGCATAAATTGTTTCTGCAAAACTTATTTTTAAAACATAGATAAAAGGCAGTAAAAAAAGCAAAAGCAGCCAAATATATGGAATTGCAATTACGGCGTTTCTTCCATTAAAGATACTTTTAAAAAAATTTGGATTTGTTTGCATAAGCTTCACAGGAAGCTAAGAAAGAAGGACCACAGCAGAATGCGGCGCCCATTGAAGGTAAACTTCATCATCCCATGTTAAATGGTGCTCTTTAGTTCGTTCACGATTTGCACGTATTGCTTTTAAGATTCTTCCATTATCTAGTTTGACATGGTAAGTGGAAAAGCTCCCTCCATAGGCAATATCTTCAATCGTTCCTTTTAATATATTGTGATCATGAGATGGCGCTACTTTAGATATTTCAAGTTTTTCTGGCCTTATTGCAAACCACATTTCATCTTCAACTGAGGCGCCAACCTCTTGTGTTGCAAACACAATTGAATTTGAATCTTCAGAAAACAACTGAGTGCCAACTTCATTTTGTCCTTTGTAGATCCCCTTTAATATATTAACATCACCTATAAAGTCAGCAACATCCTTGTTAATTGGTGCTTCATAGATTTCTGCGGGTGTTGCAACTTGAACTAAATTTCCAGAATCCATAACGCCGATCCTACTTGAAACAGTCATCGCCTCTTCCTGGTCATGGGTAACAATAACAAAAGTGACCTCTAGTTTTTCCTGAATATCCATTAATTCAAACTGAGTTTGTTCTCTCAACCTTTTATCGAGTGCTCCTAAAGGCTCATCAAGAAGTAGTAATTTTGGACGCTTGGCAAGGCTTCTTGCAAGAGCAACCCTTTGACTTTGACCACCAGAGAGCTGATTAGGTTTACGATTAGCAAAGTCAGTAAGCTCAACAAGCTCGAGCATTTCTTCTACTCTTTGATTAATCTCGTTAGCAGGAAGATTGTCTTGCTTTAATCCAAAGGCAATATTTTTTTCAACAGTCATATGAGGAAAAAGCGCGTAGGACTGGAACATCATGTTAATTGGTCTTAGGTGAGGAGGTATTTCAGATATATCTTCTCCATCCAAAAGAATCTTGCCATTAGTGATTTTTTCAAAGCCTGCAAGCATTCGAAGGAGCGTTGTTTTTCCGCAACCAGAAGGACCCAGTAAAGAGAAAAATTCATTTTTATAGATATCTAGAGTTAAATTATCAATTGCTGTAAATTCACCAAACCGCTTGGTGACATTTTGAATTTGAATGTAGGGTTTATGACTTGAATCGAGCCAAGGGCTGACTTTAATAGTTTCAGACATAGAATTATGATTATTAAAAACCCTCCATGATGCAAAGCATCATGGAGGTAATAGTAGTTTAAAGCTACTGACCTGTTGTAACTTTAGTCCAGGTACGTGTTACCACTCTTTGAGATTTGGAATCGTATGTTGGGCTAATGTATAAACCTTCCATAACCTCAGGTGTTGGGTAAACCGCTGGATCATTTAGAAGATCTTCCTCTAGGAGAGGTTGAGAGGCTAGATTACCATTCGCATACCAAACATAGTTTGTTGCTGTTGCAATTTGCTCAGGATCCATTATCCAGTTAATATACTTATGTGCATTATCGGCATTAGGAGCGTCATCTGGAATTGCTAATTGATCAAACCACATCAGCGCGCCTTCATCAGGAATCGAATAAACGATTTCTACGCCATTTTCCGCATCCCAGGCTGCATATTGAGCCATAAACACATCACCCGACCAGCCAACAACTAGACATATATCTCCATTGGCAAGAGCATCAATGTACTGAGATGAGTGAAATTTTTGAATGTACGGACGAATCTTGGTCAAGACAGCTTCTGCTTTAGCTATAACATCCGAATCAGTGCTTCTTGGGTCCTCACCAAGATAAGCAAGTGCTGCAGGAATTATTTCAGTTGGTGCATTTAGAAGATGAACGCCGCAATCGGCGAATTTTGAAACAACATCTGGATCAAAGACCATAGCAAGAGAGGTTGTAGGTGCATTCTCCATCCTTTCATTAATCAAGCCTTCGTTGTAGCCAATACCTGTTGTTCCCCACATGTAGTTAACAGAGTAGTCATTTAGAGGACCAAATTGTGCTACCTGCTCTTCAATATCGCTCCACATGTTTCCAATATTTGATAATTTTGATTTATCCAATTTTTGGAAAACACCCGCTTCAATTTGACGCGCTAAGAAACTACTCGAAGGAACGACAACGTCATACCCAGAGCTTCCTGCAAGAAGCTTAGCTTCTAGGACTTCATTAGAATCGAACACATCATAGACAACCTTAATGCCTGTTGCAGCTGTAAAGTCTGCATTAACCTGCTCATCAATATAATCAGACCAGTTTAGAACATTAACTACTTCTTCTGCAATTACAGCTTGAGCAGTAAATGTTAACGCTCCAGCAATAAGTAGATTATTTAATTTATTTTTCATTATTACTCTCCTTTTATTTTATTTTTACTAACTGGATTATATTAAAGTTTATTCTTTAATATGCACTTTTTTTGAAATTACAATTCAATCATATATTAAAGATGCCTTAAATAAGAGTTATATTCGAAGTCAGTAATCGTACTTTCAAATCTTTTTATCTCAGATTCTTTGACACATTGATAGGATTTTTGAAACTTTTCACCAAAAAATTCTTTAACTACTGAGGATTCACTTGTTTTATGAACAGCTTCTCTCCAGGTTATTCCTAATGCAGCTTCATGCTGCGCATGAGCATTCCCAATAGTTTCTTTATCAAGTGGATATTTATTTGTAATTCCTGACAAAACACTTGAAAGAATGGACGCGAATACTAAGTAAGGATTCGAGTCTGCACTTGGAAGTCTAAACTCTAAACGCGTTGCTTTTGAGGATGCCTCAGGCAATCTTACTAGGGCAGTCCTATTTTCATTACCCCAGCTTAATGTTGTTGGAGCGTGATCTGCATTATGAACTAAACGTCGATATGAATTTGAGTGTGATGCATAAAAAGAAAGAAAATCAGGGGCATTCTTTAAAAGGCCCGCAATAGAGTTCGCAAAGATACCTTGAGGCTGTTTATCTTTATTGACTGAAAAAACATTGTTACCATCTTTATCAATAATGCTAAGGTGCGCGTGCATACCGTTGCCAGCTTGATCTGAAAAAGGTTTGGCCATAAAGGTGGCATTCATATTAAATTGTCTAGCGCAGTTTTTAATTAAGCGTTTCATTAAAAAGGCCTGATCAGCCATCAAGAGGGCGTCATCATGATGTAGTAAATTAATTTCAAATTGTCCAGGTGCACACTCCTTGATGGCAGTCTCAGAAGGAATCCCTAGAGAGTGAGAACTTTTTTCTACTAGGGCAAAGAAGCTTTCAAAGTCATCCATCTCATTCAAGTTGAGAAGCTGAACATCTTCATATCTTCTGTTAGTGCCTGGAATGATTGGCATTTGTGGATGGCCATTTTTTTGCAATTGCTTATCAACAAGATAAAATTCCATTTCAGGAGCAATAACTGGCTTTAAATTAAGCTTTTGAAAACGCTCAAGTACTGAAGATAGGATTTGCCTTGGGTCTGCATAAATTGCCTCTCCATCACCGTTTTCCATACTAACAAGGCACTGGGCTGTCTTACGAGTACTCCATGGCGTGACTGCTAGTGAACTTATAACGGGCCTACATATTGCATCACCGTCACCTGACATTACCAGCCCAGTTCCCTTAGGGTTGTCACCCCAAACATCAAGTACATAGCTCGATATAGGCATTTTAAGGCCACCATCAAAAGCTTTAATTAAAGTTTTTGGTGAGGCATATTTGCCTCTTGGGATACCATTAAAGTCAACATAGATAAACTCAACTTTTTCAAGGTCAGAGTGCAGTTCTAAAAATTTTTTTGCAATATTTTCCATAACTTTAGTATTAAATTAATTCGATAAATATTATCTTAAAAAAGATTTGGAAAAATAATCTTTACAAACATATTTAATATTAATTATAAGATAAGTGTAACATATTTGTGATCACAAATTATAAATATAAATATAAATGATTAATAAAATATGAGTAAGGATATATTATCAAAAGTTAAACCAAGGGATTCAAAGCATAATACTAATGAATGGGTTTACAACTCTCTATGCCAGTTAATTCTTACAGGAGAATTTGTTCCTGGTATTTCTTTTACATTTAGAGGGATTGCTAATTCATTTGGAGTTAGCACAATGCCTGTACGTGAGGCTGCAAAGAGACTTATTTCTGAAGGCGCTCTTGATATGTCTGAAAAGCGAAGAATTACTGTCTCTCAGATGTCTCAATCTAAGTTTGATGAATTGATGATTGCTAGATTAAATTTAGAGCCTCAGTTATCTGTCCTTGCTTTAAAACATATTGATTCTAAAAGACTTAAACTACTGATAAATATAGATAAAAATCTTGATTATGCTATCTCAACTGGAAATATTGAAGACTACATTAAATACAATTATCAGTTTCATTTTGGTATTTATGAGGCTGGACTATCGCCTGTTCTACTTCCACTAGTAAGAACTTTATGGTTACGTTTTTCACCTTTTTATAGAATTGTTGCAGGTAGAGCAGGAACTCAAACTCTGAAAGATTTTCATCATTCAGCTATTGATGCAATTATAGCTAAAGATTCTGTTGCTCTGGAAGTAGCTATCCATAGTGATATATTAGAAGGGATGGAAATGCTCAATGAATCTCTCAATGAGTAATCATACTTGATCTTATTGTTTAATTTTATTTGCACATAATGAGTTAAAAGTTCTTGCGTTTATTCTCATTTATCTATATTATAATCTGTGATCACAATATTTTTTATTAGCTAATTTATTGACAATTTAATTGAGGAATTCTAATGACTATAAGCACATCTGCTCTCCAACAAAAAAATGCTAAGCATCTTATTCAATCCTTTAGTGATTTAAGTTACATCAATAAGCCTGAGGAAACTCATATCATCAGCCGAGCAGATGGAGTTTATATCTATGACAATGATGGTAAGAAGATTTTAGATAGTATGTCTGGCCTATGGTGCGTTAATATGGGCTATGGTCAACAATCAATTATTAAGGCTGTGAATGAGCAAATGAAAGAGCTTGTTTACTATAATAATTTCTTTGGGTCTAGTCATCCTTCTGCAATTAAGTTATCTGAAATGATTGCGGATAAAACTCCAGAAGGGATGAATAAAGTTTATTTTTGTGGTTCTGGATCTGAAGCAAATGATACTGTTGTGAGATTAACAAGACACTATTGGAGTGCAAAAGGCAAGCCCTCTAAGTCTGTCATTATTAGTCGTAAAAATGCCTACCATGGCTCTACTATGGCAGGGGCTAGTTTAGGAGGAATGAGCGCCATGCATGCTCAAGGCGGCTTACCAATTGCTGATATTGAACATGTAGAACAACCCTACTATTATGATGCTTGCGTCGAAGCAGGTGGAAAAATTGATGAGGATGAATTCGGAATTAAGATGGCTCAAAGCCTTGCTAAAAAGATTGACGAGCTTGGTGAAGATCGCGTTGCTGCATTTATTGCAGAGCCTGTTCAAGGAGCTGGAGGCGTTATTATTCCTCCAAAAACTTATTGGCCAGAGATTAGTAGAATTTGTAAAGAGAGAAATATCCTTTTAGTTGCAGATGAAGTAATATGTGGCTTTGGAAGGACTGGGGAATGGTTTGGCTCTGGACACTTTAACTTTAAGCCAGATTTAATGGCATTTGCAAAGGGAGTAACTTCGGGTTATCTGCCAGTTGGAGGTGTTATTGTTCATGATGATATTGTGGATGTATTAGCCTCAGCTAAGGAAGAGTTTAATCATGGATATACTTATTCAGGACATCCAGCCTGTATGGCTGCAGCTATAGCTAATCTTGAGTTAATGGAGAGCACTAATATAATTCACCAAGTTAAAAATAATACCGCCCCATACTTGGGAAGCAAGTGGAAGGATTTAGAGAATCATTCCTTGGTGGGTGAAGCTAGACAACTTGGAATGCTTGCAGCAATTGAAATTGTTGAAGATAAAGAAAATTGCAAGCGATTTGATAATAGTGGAGAGATTGTTGGAAAATGCCGTGATTTTTGTTATGAGAACGGCATAGTAATGAGGGCAATTAAAAATAAGATGGTTATTTCTCCTCCTTTAATTTGTACTAATGAGCATATTGATGAGATAATTGAAAAGGTTTGGAAGTGTCTTGATTTGACTGCCAAATCAATTAAGTAAATACTTTCTTTGCGTGCAATCTTATTACCTAGCATCTCGAAATATTGAGATTGATCAACCTAAGCTTACTGGCGACGTGCATGCTGACGTTTGCATAATTGGCGGAGGCTACACGGGTTTATCGACCGCTCTTTATTTAGCAAAAGAAGGAGTAAATGTTCTCCTACTTGAGTCCAACAAGCTGGCATCTGGAGCCTCTGGTGCTAATGGAGGCCAAGTATCTGGTGGTATGAGAAGGGATCAGTTCTATCTAGAAAAAAAGTTAGGAGTTGATTATGCTAAAGTTTTATGGGAGATTGGCGAGAAATCAAAATATCACGCTAAATATCTAATTGACCAATATCAAATTCAGTGTGATTATAAAAAAGGTATTGCCCACCCGAATCATAAGCAAAAATATTGCGAAGAGTCAAAACAATATGTAGATCATATGAATGAAAACTATGATTATCATGACATTGAGTATTTGAATGATAATGAAATGAGAGATGTGACTGGCTCAAATACATATTATGGAGGTAGTTATGATGAAGGCGAGGCTCATTGTCACCCACTTAATTATGCACTTGGGATTGCAAAAGCTGCTATCTTAGCAGGCGCAAAGATCTTTGAAAATAGTCCTGCATTAAGTTATAAGATTAATGATGACCATGTAAAGGTAATAACTAAAGATGGCTCCATCAAAGCAGATCGGGTTGTTCTGGCTTGTAATGGTTACCTTGGTAATCTTGAAAAAAGCTTAACATCAAAAATACTGCCAATGAACAATTACATTGTTGCTACAGAGGCGCTAGATGACCAGACTGTTAAAAAAATTAACCCAAGAGATATCGCCTTTGCTGACTCTAGGTTTGTTATTAACTATTTTCGATTGAGTGCTGATAAGCGCTTACTTTTTGGTGGCGGTGAAAATTATTCACAAGAACTGTCGAATAATATTATTCCAATAGTCACCAAGCCTTTAGAGAAGATTTATCCATTTTTAAAGGGCGTAAAAATTGATTATGCTTGGGGCGGGAAGCTTGCGATAACGATGAATCGCCTGCCATTCTTTACAACACTCCATCAAGATAAAATTATATCTGCTCAGGGCTATTCTGGTCAAGGTGTTGCTCTTGCTAGCTACTCTGGAAAATTAGTTTCTGAGAAAATTACTGGAAATGGAGAGACTTTTGATATTATGGCAAAGATTCCAAGGCAAAGTTTCCCTGGTGGAAGGTTTCTTAGGAATCCAAGTATGAAGCTTGGCATGCTATATTATTCGCTAATGGACCGATTATAATAAAGAGCTAGTTTTTCAACATATAGGAAAAATTAATGAGTACTGATGACTTTGAAGATATAAAGACTGATCAAGCTTTCACTAAAAAAACTCTCTATGGCAGAGACAATGAAATGACCTATGGCGGCGCTCTTAGTTTTTTAAGGCGCAAGTATACAAAGAATCTAAAGGGTGTTGATATTGCTGTGAGCGGCATTCCATTTGACGCTGCAACGAGTTTTAGACCTGGTGCAAGGTTTGGCCCGAAAGCAATAAGAGAGGCCTCAGTTCAGCTTGCAGAATTATTAGCATTTCCAGATGGAATCGATCCCTTCAAAACATTAGCAGTAACAGATTATGGAGACTGTGAATTGGATTATGGTTTTCATGGAAATGTGGTTGCTCAAATCGAGGCTCATGCTAAAACTATATTAGACTCTGGGGCAGAGATGCTCACTTTTGGGGGTGATCATTTCGTAACCTATCCACTTTTAAGGGCACACGCTGCAAAGCATGGACCGGTTGCGCTTGTTCATTTTGATGCGCATACAGATACGTGGCCCGATGAAGATGGGAGGCTTGATCATGGCACGATGTTTTCAAGAGCCATCAAAGAAAATTTAATTGATACCGGGCACTCCATACAAGTTGGAATAAGAACTCATAATAGCAATACCAAGGGGGTGACTATTCTTGATGCGCCATGGGTTCATGAGAATGGCGTAAATAAAGTAATTAAAAAAATAATTGAAGTCGTTAAAGATCGCCCTGCATACCTTACTTTTGATATTGATGGGCTTGACCCAGCCTATGCACCTGGAACTGGAACACCAGTCTCGGGAGGTTTAACTTCTGCCCAGGCCTTAGGAATTATTAGGGGCTTAGAAAATTTAAATTTTATTGGTGCAGATGTTGTTGAAGTGGCTCCAGTTTATGATCATGCTGAAATTACAGCAATTATTGCAGCGACTATTGCGCATGATTATCTAGTTATTAGGGCAAAACAAAAAATGAAAAAAGTAAAAATTTAATTTCTTAAGAATATGATGAAAATTGGAATATTATTAGTCGGAAGGGCTTCAGAAGATTTGGTTGAAGAATATGGTACTTATGCAGAAATGCTTATTGCGCTTATTAATTCTGAAGAGCAAGTGTTTGAGTTTAAAACATTTAATATTCTTGATTCAGTATTTCCAAAAGATCACCTTGAGTGTGATGGATGGATTGTTACTGGCTCTCCACACGGCGTTTATGAGGGACACTCTTGGATACCAGTAGTCAGTGATCTGATTAAAAATATCTATAAAGACAGACTACCAATCTTTGGAGTATGTTTTGGTCACCAGTTAATTGCCCAAGCGCTTGGAGGACATGTTGAAAAGTCAATAAAAGGATGGGGTTTGGGACTTCATACTTATCAAATTAGTAATAAAACAGGTTATATGAGTAACTTGTTGGAGGAGGTGACCTTAAATATTTGTCATCAAGATCAGGTCCTTCAAGCGCCAGTCGGCGCTACTGTTTATGCAAAATCTGATTTTTGTGAAAATGCTGGTTTTTATATTAAAGATAAAGTTCTTACAATGCAAGCGCATCCAGAGTTTTTGGTTGATTTCACAAAGGACCTTCTAGCAGCTCGAAGAGATATAACAATTCCAAAAGAATTTGTAGACCCTGCTTTAATTAAGCTTAAAGCGAAGCCAGAAAGCGTTCAATCAGCTCAGTTTGCTGAGACTATAAGGCAGTTTTTTAAATTAAGTTAGTTTGTTATAAGCCTCAGTCGCTTTATCCGTAATATACCTTCCAATTGGTATAGCTGAAGTTGCTGCAGGAGATGGTGCATTACATACATGGATTGATCGCCTGCTCTCAGCAAATAAAAAGTCATGCACAAGTGTGCCATCATCCAAAACTGCTTGTGCTCTAATTCCTGCAGGGTATGGCTGGAGATCGCTAAGTTTTACCAAAGGGCTATATTTTTGCACCTCCTTTAAATAACCTCTCTTAAAGATTGAATTTTTCATTTCATATAAACCCGATTTAAAGTTTTTCATAAGTACTTTATGAAACCCTTTGAATGATAATAGTTGAAAACTATCCTTAAGGCTGAAATTAAACTTACTATAACCCTCACGTTTAAATCCAAGAACTGCATTTGGTCCAACAGTTATGCTTCCATCAATCATTTTGGTTAAGTGAACTCCTAAGAAGGGGAGAGTTGGGTCAGGTATTGGGTAGATCAAATGCTTAACGAGATTGTTATGTTTTTCAGGAAGCTTGAAGTACTCTCCTCTAAATGGAACAATTTGAAAGTTAATTTTAATTTTAAGTAGTTTTGCTATTCGATCAGCCATTAGCCCAGCGCAGCAAACAAGGTATCTTGAGCTGAATGTTTCATTCGAAGTTATTATTTGAATTTTATCTTCGTCTTCTTTAAGATTAATTATTTTAGTGTTAAGAAGAAACATGCCACCTAATGACTCAAATTGCTCTGACATTTTCCTTGTAATTAATTTATAGTTAACGATTCCAGTTGACTTGACTAAAAGCGCACCAATACCAGAGATGTGTGGTTCAATTTCATTTAATGTTTTTTCGTTTAAAATTTCAACTTCAATATCATTCGATTTGCACCGCTCATAAAGCTCTTTCATCCGCTTCAATTCTGTGTCATTAGTTGCTACTAACAGCTTACCACACTGCTGATATGGAATTTTATGAAGCAAGCAGAATTTGATTGTTTCTGTTAATCCTTCTCTGCAAAATTTTGCCTTTAAGCTGCCAGGTTCATAGTAAACACCAGCATGAATGACGCCACTATTGTGTCCCGTTTGGTGTTGAGCGAAAGATTCCTCTTTTTCAATTAGCAGGATGCGTTTATCAGGGTGTTTTGTGATAAGTGAAAGTGCCGTCGAAACGCCAACAATACCTCCTCCTAAAACAACATAATCGAACATTAGCTCCGTATTCATTTTTACAAGTGTATATGGAATAAATTATTTATCATTATCGCCAGTATTTTCAGCAAAAACACCTCTTTGACGAAGAAGTTCTCTATGAAGGTTTTTTTTGGCTATAAATTTGTCTCTTCCATGAAGCCAGCAATAATTATTAATAATAAGCATACTGCCTTCGGGTAATTTTATATTTGAAGTATTCGTCTCTTTTTCAAGTGACTCTCCCATTTCATATAAATAAAGCCCTTGCTCAATATTCAAAGGTTCAACGAATTGATCAATAAAAGACATAATTGGCTTTCCATCATTCATCTCCTCTAAAAAGATTGGATGAGACGTTTTATAAGCAATATTTTTACTAGAGGGCGATCCCCATTGAAGATTTTCTTTTGCTAATGGATGATGATAAAATTTGTCCAAATCTTTCCAATCATCAACATGAAGTAAAAGTGAATCACCACCTTCGACATCAATTTCAAGAATTTTTTGCATGATTACCCAGTCAGTAGTCTCTTCAACATAAGTCCCATCATTGTGGAGTTCCATTCTGCGATGAGCTTGACGGAGGTAGCTGTCACTATTATCTTCATTTTTAACACTAAATCTTGCATAAAACTTGCCAGACATTGAATCAAGGTTTGGAATGCCGATAAGATGAGAAATTGCCGTAGAAAGTAGAACATTAAAATCTATAAACTCTATTCCGTTAAGCGTTGAGTTATTTAATAGCTCACATTCCAGTAATATTGCCCCTGTTGATCGATTCTTAAGAGTTTTTAATAGAAATTTACCTAAAGTATCATCGGTTAGCTTGTTTAGACAATTAGCAAGATAAAACCTTAAAAACGGTTTATATTCAATTGATTGAACATTGTAATCAACTATTTTCTTAGAAAATTTTTCTACAGTATTTTTTGATAGCTTAAGGACCTGAACTCTTGAGTTATTTTTGTGTTGACTCAATTCAAAACCAACATTTAAAGTATTTTTTGAATTCATAGTAATATATTAAGTATTTTTCAATAATGTCGACATTATTAAATTATAACTACATTTTTAAATAATTCAAGCTATACTGTAGTTAAATTGTAAATTATCTAACTTTAAATTAAATAAAAAATAGTGAATGGATACTTCTAAGCAAAATACAGCTTCTAAAATTCTTGATGCATTAACGAGTGATATTATTCAGGGCGTGTTCCCACCTGGGGAAAAATTACAAATTAAAACTTTAAAAGATCGCTATAAAGTTGGAACAAGTCCAATTAGAGAAGCACTATCGCAACTAATTGCCAAAGATTTAGTTGTTTCTGAAAACCAAAAAGGCTTTTATGTTAGTAATATATCTATTGATGATTTAACTGACATTTATCAGGCAAGATCAAAAATAGAGGGCTTATGTCTTGATATGGCTATAAAAAAAGGTGGTGATTTTTGGGAGTCAAAAATAATTGCAGCTTCTCATTTATTAGCTAAATATAGCAAATCTGAAAATATTGATATGGACGAATGGCAAAATCGACATTTTTCATTTCACGAAGCATTGGTTTCTGGTTGTAATTCCCCAAGGCTTTTTCAGATAAGGCAATCACTTTATGAAAAATCTACCCGATACCGAAATCTTTGGCTTCAAGAAAACGTTACTAACTATGAAAGGCTGCAAGCAAATCAGAACGAGCATGTTGCGCTTATGGTATTGGTGCTTGAAAGGGATTCCATGCCTGCTCAAAAGCTTATAGAGGCACACATAATGACACCGGTCGAGATTATAAAGAAAAACCTGCCTTAATAAAGCTTGATGGCAGTAAACTGCAGAGGCCGAGAAAGTTTTGTTGGAATGCTATGTTCATTTTCAAATAGAATTGGTGCTAATGCTTTTAACATATCCTCATAGACCGCTCTTTTAAAGTCAATCACTTCATCGACTGGTTTCCAGTAATCAACCCACTTCCAGTCATCAAACTCAATATCATGGTGTGAGTCAAGAGTAATATTGTCATCACCAGATTTAAGTTTTAATAGGAACCAAACCTGTTTCTGACCAATACAGGTTGGTTTTTGGCGACGCCTAATGTGCTCTGTAGGCAGATCATAACGTAGCCATTTAGGAGTTTTAGCTAAAAGAGTTACATGGTCTGGATTAAGACCAACCTCTTCTTCAAGCTCTCTATAGAGAGCATCTAGCTCAGTTTCATCGGTGTCAATTCCACCCTGAGGAAGTTGCCATGCATCTTGTTTAAAGCGCTTTGCTAGAAGTATTTGCCTTTTTTCATTAGTAATTACAATGCCAACATTTGCGCGATATCCATCGCTATCTATCACTAGTCATCGCCAGAAAACACACCTAGTAGGTGAAGAAGGCTTAAGAATAGGTTGTAAATAGAAATGTATAGAGTAACCGTTGCCATGATGTAATTGGTCTCTCCACCATGAATAATATTGCTTGTTTCATATAATATAAGGCCACTCATTAGTAAAATGAATGCAGATGAAACTGCAAGAGATAAAGCAGGCATTTGGAAAAAGTATGCTGCTATACCCGCTAAAAATGCAACTACTATTCCAGCAGTCAGGAAGCCGGACATAAAGCTAAAGTCTTTTTGAGATGTAATAGCATAGAAAGAAAGCGATAAAAAGATGACCGCAGTTCCTGTCATTGCCATTCCAACAAGCTCGGCCCCATTTGAGAAGGCGGTTGTGTATGCGCCAACAATTGGCCCAAGGGTTAAACCCATGAAGCCAGTTAGTGCAAAGACTGCGAGGATTCCAAAAGCCGAATTTCTAAGCTTTGTCACCAAAAATAAGAGGCCAAAATAGCCACCAAGCGTTATTAGAAGACCAAAGTAAGGCAGTCTAAGATACATTGATAAATAAGCCATTAAGCCACTGAAAAGAAGTGTTGCTGATAAAAGCTGATACGTATTTCTTAGCGTCCGATTTATTACAATCGCGCTTGAAGTTGTCTGAACATTTGTAGGCATAATAAAATTGTGAAGTAAAAGTGTAAAATATAGTCAATTTTGGTCGAAAACACAAGGTTTTCATGAAACTTATTTTAGGTCTAGGTATTACAGGACTTTCTGTAGCTCGTTTTTTCTTTAAAAATGAAATCTCATTTCGCATTGCTGACACTCGTCAAGAGCCTCCTATGCTTGAAGTAAGTAAAAAAGAGGGTCTACTTAGTGATGCTTATTTTGGAGATTGGAATGAGCATATTTTAACTGGCATTTCTGAAGTAATTATTAGTCCAGGTGTCGCTGAGTCCGAAGATGTTGTAATTTGGATGCGCAAAAAAAATATTTCAATAATTAGTGATATCGAGTTATTTGGTCGATATGCTAACGCTCCAATTATTGGCATTACTGGTTCAAATGGAAAATCAACCGTAACTCAATTATTAGGTGAGATGGCAATTGCTGATGGAAAAAATGCTGTTATTTGCGGCAATATTGGCAAGCCTGTAATGGACAGTTTAAGTGATGAAGCCGAACTCTATGTTGTTGAGCTTTCAAGTTATCAATTAGATTACACAAATAAACTTTCTTTATTAGCTGGCGTAATTACGAATATAACTCCTGATCACCTTGATAGGTACTCTAACTTTAGTGATTATATTTCCTCTAAATTATCGATTTATAGCTATTGCAAATTTCAAGTTATAAATCTCAACGATGATTTGCTGAGTGATTTGAGCGGCCACAACTTCTATGCGGTTGAGTCTGTTGATGATAGGTGTGATTTCAGTGCAAATCGAATTGGTGACTTGTATGAAGTTCTACACAAAGGCAAATTCCTACTAACAAGTGATGAATTGAAGGTTGTTGGAAGACATAATATAGAAAATCTATTAGCTGCCTTAACGTTAGGCCATCGTTTTGGATTAACCTTAAAAGTAATGGTTCAGGCTGCAATTGACTTCAAAGGCTTAGAGCATAGATTGGAATTTGTTTCAACGATAAACGATATAGATTACTACAACGATTCAAAATCAACCAACGCAATTTCTTCCATAACTGCCGTTAATGCTCTTTCTGAAAAATACAATAACTTAATATTAATTGCTGGTGGAATATCGAAAAAAGAGGATTATTCAGAGTTTTTCAAATTAATAAATGAAAAAGTTAATGCAGTTGTTTTAATTGGAGAGTGCAGTAGTGATTTTTCAAAGCAAATTACTGCCCCTCATGTGGAAGTTGTTGATTCAATGAAAAAAGCGGTGTCGATGGCTACTTCAATGGCAGAAGGGGGCGCAGTATTACTTTCGCCTGGGTGTGCAAGCTTTGATATGTTTAGTGATTTTAATGAGCGTGGAGATGTTTTTAAGTGCTTCGTTCTTGAAGAAACTTAACGGCTTTTTCAATCTCTATTTTTTTTAATGTAAGAGCTTTATCTTCATCCCTTAGCCATGTGCATTGACGTTTACATAATTGCCTAGTCGCGATGATTGCTTTTTCAATCATTTCTTGTTTGCTGTAATTTCCTTCAAAATAATTCCAAGCTTGCCTATAACCAACGGATCTCATAGAGGCAAGATCTAGATTGAGTTTTGAATTTTTTCTGAGTATTTCTACTTCATCAAGAAATCCATCTTTAATCATTTTTATAAAGCGCTGCTCAATTCTTTGATGAAGTATAGCTCTATCAGGCATGAGTACAATTTTTTTAATATTAAGATCGAGCTTATTCTGGTTTTTTTTACCTTGAAGCTTGCTTAGTGTTTCTCCAGAGAGATGAAAAACCTCAAGCGCTCTGGTTACTCTTTGGGAGTCATTTGAATGGATGCGCGCTGCAGATTTAGGATCAATTTCCGTTAATTTTGAATGCAGTTTTACACTGCCTTCACTTTTTAAAAGGTCATTAAAATGTTTTCGCGACTCATCAGTAGACGAAGGGAGTTCAGACAAACCATGCTCTAAAGCGTTAAAGTAGAAAGAAGTGCCACCAACCAGAATAGGTAATTTACCTTCTGCTAGAGCCGATTTAATATGTTTTTTTGCCAGTGATATAAATTCAGTTACTGAAAAGCTATCTTCAGGCTCACAAATATCAACTAATTCATGTGGATAGGCTGTAAGAATTTCCTTGCTAGGCTTTGCTGTGCCAATATCCATACCCCGGTAGATCAAGGCAGAGTCAACACTTATTAATTTTGAGTTAATGTGCTTACTAATTTCTATAGCTAACTCTGTCTTTCCAGAGGCTGTTGGGCCCATCAAAAAAACTACAAAATTTATTGGCTCAATTGCCATAATAATAGTAAGTTCATAACTATAAGACCTACATTATAATGGCACCTTTATATTTTTTATCTCCAAAAACTATGTTTACGGTTTTAAATCAAGTTAGTGGTAAATCATTCAAGTGTGGAGATGAAGAATCTGTTCTAGATGGAGCGCTTTCAAACGGCTTTAATTTTCCATACGGCTGTCAAAATGGTTTTTGTGGTCAGTGTAAAGCAGTTATCCTTAATGGAGAGATTGATTATGCTGGTGAGGTCCCATCAGTTCTAAGCGCTGATGACATTGATTCAAATATGGCATTGCTTTGTCAGTGTAAAGCAAAGAGTGATTTATATATTGCAGTTGATGAGCTTGACTCTCTGGCAGCTATTGAAGTTCGCAGTATGCCGTGCCGTGTAGAGCAAATTAATCATTTGAATCATGACGTAATCCAGCTAATATTAAAGATACCTGGCGCACAATCTTTGCAGTATTTAGCAGGGCAATACCTTGACTTAGAGCATTCAGATTTTGACTCAAGATATTACTCTATCGCCAACGCGCCAACTAACTCAAATCTGATTGAGCTCCATATTCGTCTGGTTGATAATGGAAAGCTTACTAACTTCATCTTTAATTCGTTAACCCCTAAATCAATTTTAAGAATTGAAGGCCCCAAAGGAAGTTTTTTTCTAAGAGAAGAAAGCGAATGCCCAATCATTTTTATTGCTGGAGGAACTGGTTTTGGGCCAGTTAAGGCAATAATAGAGCACCTTATTAATATAGGGTCTCAAAGGGAGATTTATTTATACTGGGGGGTAAGAAGTGAAGTCGATTTGTACTCGAACCTTCCATCTGAATGGAGTGAAAAATTCCCCAACATCTCTTTTATTCCAGTATTATCAGAAGCAAATGAGACTTGGGATGGAAATAAAGGCTATGTTCATGACTCAGTTATTAAAGATTTTGAAGACTTAGCAGGTTTTGAGGTTTATGCTTGTGGCCCACCGGTAATGGTTAATGCTGCAGCTAAAAGCTGCCTTGAACATCAACTAGTTAAAGAGAACTTCTTTTCTGATTCTTTTGAATATGCAAATGTGAGTAATGACGATGCCTAGTATGGAAAATCATTTAAAAAATCAACTTGATTTAGCTTTGAGTCCAGAGTATTGCGAAGTTAGTAATGAGTCTAGTCAGCATTCAGGACCAGCTACTGAGTCGCACTTTAAAATTGTAGTCGTAAGTCCAACCTTTGATGAAATGAAGCTTATTGATCGTCACCGCTTCATTAATAAGCTTTTTGCTGAAGAGTTAAAGCATATTCATGCTTTGGCAATGCATACCTACAGTCCTGAAGAGTGGCAAAAACGTCAGATTGCACCTAATTCACCCGAATGCTCAAGTAAGAAATAGAAGTGAGATCTGCTCTTTTATTAATCTTTTTGATTCTTTCTGGCTGTCAATCGGTCATTGATAAAAATCAAACTTTAGCCAGCCTCAAGAGTAAGTCAGTCAATACTATTCAATACTCTCAAGAGGATGATTTATGGCAAGTTATTGCCAATCGTCAGGGTATTAAAAGTGTTTCTAATGCAAGAGTTCAGAGTCGTATTGATTGGATAAGTAATCATCCAGAGTATCTATCTTTAATTTCAAAAAGAGCAGAGCCTTTTTTATATCTTGTTGTCTCTGAACTAGAAAAGCAGAACGTTCCAATTGAAATTGCTTTACTGCCTATTGTTGAATCTGATTACTATCCATTTTCCTATTCTCATGGAACGGCAGCAGGGTTGTGGCAATTTATACCTTCTACTGGGAGAATGTATGGTCTAGAAGAAGACTGGTGGCATGCAGATAGAAGGGATGTGCTTGCCTCAACTAAAGCCGCTGCTAATTATTTAAATGATCTAAATAAAATGTTTAAAGGAGATTGGCTTCTATCTATTGCTGCTTATAATGCAGGCCCTGGAAGAATTCAAAGAGCAATTGATACAAATATTAAGCTTGGAAAAAAGACAGATTTTTGGAGCTTAGATCTACCTCAGGAGACTGAAAAGTATGTTCCTAAGCTCCTAGCTCTTAGTCAAGTAATTAAAAATCCTTCTCGCTATAATCAAAAACTGCTTGAGATTGATAATAAGCCCTTCTTAAATGAAGTCGAACTAGATTCACAGTTTGATTTAGCGCTTATTTCTCAGTGGACTGGCTTAAGTATTGACCAGATTTATAACTACAACCCTGGATTGAAACGCTGGGCAACTCCTGAATCCCTGCCATACATAATGCTGCTTCCAGAAGAAGTTATTGATAGCTTTAATGACAATTTATCTAAACAAGGCCAAAGACCAAAAATTAGTTGGACTCGTTATAAGATTAAGCAAGGCGATAGTCTTAGCCTTATTGCACAAAATTACAATACAACAATTGGTCAAATAATGAGCGTTAATGAGCTTGATAATGATGCCATAAGGGCTGATAAGTATTTAATTGTCCCTTTAGCTCAAAAATCAGACGGCTACTACTCTTTGTCAGATAATCAACGGGAAAAAAGTAGATTAAATATTCAAAAAAATTCAGAAAAAATTATCTATACGGTTGTTGCTGGAGATAGCCTATGGAAAATTTCTACTAAGTTTGATTCCACAATTAATAATCTTGTAAGGTGGAATAAAATTAGTCCTTCTGAATCTTTGTCTATTGGAAAAGAATTAGTTATCTTAAGGGATAACAAAAACAAGACAGAGTTAGCTAAAATAACGAATACTGGAATTGATATTAATAGAGATATTTTTTACACGGTAAAGGAGGGCGATAACCTATCAATGATTGCCCAAAAGTATAATGTTAAAATTTCAGAAATTAAATATTGGAATGATTTAAATGAAGAATATATATTACAACCAGGCGATAAATTAACTATTACTATTAACGTGGTTAACTCAAATTTATCATGACAAATATCCCGATACAAAAAACTATTTTAGCAACCTTAGCATTTGCTTTTTCTAATTGGAAGAAGTTACTTGAGGCCAGTATTTTCCCAATACTTTTAGCTCTTCCATTCTTGCCTGAGCTGGTACATTTATTATCTATGCTAAAGCCTGGAAGCGAAATGCCAGAAAATATTAGTTTTCACATATCTTATTTCCTAATGTTTATTTATGCCTCAATGGCAATATTAATAAATATATATAGACTTGTAATTCTAGGGAATAATTCTATAAATCGATTTGGTTTTGTTTTGCCTAGCCTAAGGTTTGGCCGCTTCTTTCTTTTGGCGATTCTTTTAGGTATTGGCCAAGCAGTAACACTTGCTTCAATTTATTTGCTACCGTTTTATCTTTTACTTATCCCATTAACACTTAATTTAGTATCAATAGCAAACGATGTGCCCTATAAGAGAATAGAAGTAACATGGCAGGCTCGCTTAAACATTTTTTTAATCAATTTTATAGGCCCATTTATTTTAATTTCATTGATAGGCCTAATTGAAAATAGCTATCTAGATTCTCTCTTTAGTTTTATCTCAATCTATTGGACTTCAATTAGCATAGCATTGTGCTACAAAGTCATAATGGCGAATAGCTCAACGCAAAGCCATTAGGGTATCTCATATCAAAAATTCCTCTTGTTCTAATTTTTTTATACTTCTTTAGTTTTTCAAAAGATTTGATAAATAACTCTAGGCGTTCATTTTGTTTTTGATACCCTAAAATAACCTTTATATTGTTATCTAGCGTTAATTCATCAATGGAAGTCCTTTCAAAAAGAGAAATTTTAACCGGCTCAAGGATTGACTGGTACATAGTAAAGTCAAAATAAAATTGTTTAACCTCTGATTCAGATACTATTCCAATTGGTTTTTCCGAGTTAATTGTTAAGTTTGGTTTAAATAATATGCCTCGAGAGGATATATAACCATCAGTTCCATATCGCATAGCAATATCATGCTTTTCTAATGATATTCGAATCCTATTCCAAAATATTCTTTCAACTTCTACATTTGAAACCCACGGACTCTGTTCTAGTTTATTTTTAATTTGAGAGAGATTAAGTAAATATTTATTGATAAGAAGAGGTTTAATTAATTCATCATATTCATAAGCTTGGGCTTGCAATTCTCCCTTTATTTCCCATGAGATATTTGGTTTGAGTAGGGTTGATTTTTCAACAAGATATATCAAGAAGGCAATTGAAAGCGCAAAAAGTAAATAGAAGACTAATTTAAATATTTTGTTTAAAAAATACTTAAAAGGTTTTTTTTGTTTCTTTACGTAATTTTTTCTTTCTCTAGCCATTAAGGATTTTGATTACTAATTCTTCAAAACTTATATTGGAGGCTTTAGCTGCAATTGGAACAAGTGAGTGCGATGTCATACCCGGCACTGTATTTATTTCTAATAAGTATGGCTTCATATTTTTATCAAGAATAAAGTCAACCCTACCCCAGCCAGATGCTCCAGTTAAATTAAAGGCCTTTAAAGCTATCATTTGAATATTTTTTTCTTGCGCTATAGTTAAACCTGACGGACAAAGATATTCGGTTTTATTACTAAAGTATTTTGAGTGATAGTCGTAAATATCATGATCAGAAATAATTTTTATACTTGGGAGCGTTTTGTTATTTAATATTGCAACAGTATATTCGTCACCTTCAACCCATTGTTCTATTAAAGCCTCATCATTATAATGCCATGCTGCTTTAAGAGCGTCATCAAGTTCATTCTGATTTTTAACCTTTGTAATACCAATACTAGAGCCTTCCAAAGTTGGCTTTACAGCCCATGGAAGAGGAAAATTTATTGAATCTAGATTCTGCCCTTTTATAGCCACGATTGAGGGAGATAGGGGAAGGCTATGACTACTCCATAAATCTTTAGTAGTTGCTTTATTCATGCATAGATTTGATGCAATAGCATTAGATCCTGTAAACGGAATACCTTTTTTTATAAGTTGGGATTGAATGTAGCCATCTTCTCCGCCCCTGCCATGTAAGACAATAAACGCTTTATCAAATTCTTTTTCCCAAAGACTTTCAAGATTTTCATGAGTGAGATCAAATGAGAAGCAATCCACATTACTTTTAAGTAGGGCTTCATAAACAGCATTGCCACTAAGAAGTGATATTTCTCTCTCAGCTGAGTAGCCTCCCATTAATACAGCAATCATATGATTATTAATTCAGTTTCAAGTTCAATATTATGTTTATTCTTTATTACACTTTGAATATGAGTAATTAAATTTTCAATATCTGAAGCACTTGCATTGTCCTGATTAATAATATAGTTTGCGTGCATTTCTGAAACACAGGCTCCTCCAATACAAAAGCCTTTAAGGCCAGTTGATTCAATTAATTTAGCTGCATAATGATCTTTGGGATTCTTAAAAACACTCCCACAGCTTGCTAAACCGATTGGTTGTGTCGAGTTTCTTTTATGAAGCAGGTCCCGAACATTATCATTGGGCTGTTTTAAATTAAAGTCAAAAATAGCACTAATAAAAACTTCGTCACTAAATTTATGAAGAGTAGATCGATAAGAAATTTTATAATCTTTGGGAAATCTTTCTTGAATCTCTCCAGATAAATTAATGGTTTTGACTGAATGGACATATTGCCATATCTCAGAGCCAAATGCACCTGCATTCATAGCTAATGCGCCGCCTACACTTCCAGGAATAGCGCTAAGGAATTCAGCTCCAAATTTTAAATTTGCTTGAGAAAATCTTGATAGTTTTGCGAGAGAGGTTCCTGCTCCTGACTCGATTAATCCATTTGAAATATAAATATCTTTGAGATTTTTTGTATTAATTGTTACGCCATTAAATCCTCTATCACGGATCAATAGGTTACTTCCGAGCCCAACCATTAGAACAGGCTTTGTATTGATTTTTAAAAAATTAGAGAGTTCATTTACATCTTCAGGCTTAAGAAATTCACTAGATATTCCTCCTGATCTTAAAGAGCAGTGTTTTGACATTGGTTCATTAAACTTGAGCATTATCTTTTATTCATGAAAATGATCTTTTAGTTGGTGTGGGATTTTATTTACATCACCAGCTCCAAGGGTAAGAATTACATCATTTTCAGTAACTATATTTGGAATTATTTCAATAATTTCATCAATATCTTTAACTACAATTGGATCGATTGAGCTTCTTCTTCTTATCGAGTCGGCAAGGGTTGATGAGCTAATTGTATTAATTGGCGACTCATTGGCTGAATATATATTAAGTAAAACTAATACATCTACTTTAGATAGGCAGCTAACAAAATCATTAAACAAGTCTCTAGTTCGTGAATATCTATGAGGCTGGAAAATAACCACAAGCCTTTTATCTGGATAGGTATTTCTTAAAGTACTTAAAACCTCAGTGATTTCATTGGGATGATGGCCATAGTCATCAAAGAGTGGAATAAGATCATTATTTATAGTTAAATTTTGGTGGTAATCAAGCCTTCTTGATACACCGCTAAAATGAGACAATGCTTTCTGTATTACCTCAAGCTCTATTTCTAGTTCAATTGCAACACTAATTGCAGCTAGAGAATTTAAGATATTATGTCTTCCTATTAGATTAAGTGACACAGGAAATTTTTTTTGATATTTTTTACAGTTAACATCAAATGACATTTTCATTTCATTCTGTTTAACGTTTGATGCCTGGACATCTGCATCATCACTGAAGCCATAACTCAAAACTGGCCTATGAATTTTTTTAAGGATGTCCTTAACTCCACCATCATCTATACAAGCAACACAAACTCCATAGAAAGGTAGATTTGATGTAAAGCTTATAAAGGCATCAGTTAGGTTGTCATAGCTATGATTATAAGTACTCATGTGGTCTTCATCAATGTTAGTAATAACACTCAACATGGGCTGAAGGTGAAGAAAAGATGCATCGCTTTCATCTGCTTCGGCAATTAAATAATCACTTTTTCCTAGTTTGGCGTTCATACCGGTTGCATTTATAATGCCTCCAATAATGTAAGTTGGGTCAAGCTTTGCTTCAGTCATTATATGAACAATCAGGCTGGTTGTAGTTGTTTTGCCATGAGTTCCTGAAATTGCTATTCCAAAGCGAAAGCGCATAAGCTCTCCCAGCATCTCAGCTCTTGGAACAATTAATAGTTTTTGATGCCTAGCCTCTTGGAGTTCAGGGTTGTTTTTATTGATTGCAGAAGACACAACTACTGCTTGTTTGCCTTTAACATTTTCAGCTTTTTGCGTATAGCTAATATTACAGCCTATTTCTTCAAGTTTTTTTGTTGCTTGATTGGACTGAATGTCTGATCCAGATATTTCGTAACCTAAGTTAGCAAGAACTTCTGCAATACCACTCATTCCAGAGCCACCTATTCCTATGAAGTGTATTTTTTTAATTTTTGAGCGTGTGGGGTTGTCTATTAGAGTCATGATTTGCTAACGGTTATGATGGTTATTGCTTGAATTCCTTCACCTCTTCCAAAGGCGGTCAACCCTTCACCTGAAGTTGCAGTTATACCTACATCAGCAATTTTTATTTTGCAGATAGTAGAAATTTTTTGTTTCATAAGATCAATTTTTGGTGATATTTTTGGGTTTAAGCATTCTACTGATATTGCTATATGATTTATTTTCCATTCATGCAAATCATCAAGTGCAAGTTGAAGGTATTTACTACTGTCCTTTTCTCCTTGTTGCACAAGTTTGTCCGCTACTGCCCCTAAAATATTTATACCAGTAATGCTTGATATAGCATTAGTGATTGAATGAAAGACAACATCTGCATCACTATTGCCTTTTAAGCCAAAAGAGTGATCGAATTTGATGCCTGATAGTATTAAAGGCTTTCCAGGTTTTTTTTCGAATGCATGAGAGTCTTGTCCTATGCCTGTTTTTATAGTCATAATTTACTGAAGGTAGTGGTTCGCTTGCTCAAGGTCATCTATTTGAGTAATTTTAATATTACTTGAAGAGCCAACAACAATTTTAATTGAATAACCTAGGTTTTCTATTGCTTCAGAATCATCGGTAATATTATGATTAAGTTTTACTGCATTTTCCAATGCATCTTTTAAGACTCCATATCGAAACATTTGAGGGGTTTGAGCTTTAAAAAGTTTGCTTCGATCAATTGTAGACACTTTTCCATCAATGGCAACTTGTTTAATTGTATCGACAACACCAGTAGCTAAAATACCACCAGTTTGATGATTTGATACCTCATTAATCAACATTTCAATGTCTATTTTTTTAACACAAGGTCGAACTGAATCATGCACTAAAATCCAGTCATTAGGTTTTGCAATCTTTGCGAGTGAATTTAATGCATTTAGAACAGAATGAAATCTTTCCCTCCCTCCCTTTGCACTTGCTAACATTTTTGAGTGGTTAAAATAGATTGAAGATTTAAATAAAGTGTCTTTTTCAGAAAGAGCAATGACAAAGCCTGAAATTACGTCAATCTTTAGGAGTGTTTTAAGGCATTGATCAATTATAGTTAGGCCATTACTAAGCTTGAGGTATTGTTTTGGGGTTTCAGATTTCATCCTCTTCCCCATGCCACTAGCTGGCATTACCAAGTAATAATTATCATTATTCATGTCAGCAAAAGGCTTCATTATAAGATTGAGATAATGCCATTAATTATAAAGAAGAATCAATAGTTTCTTCTAAATTATCAGTTACGATAATCTTATTAATTTTAAAAAAATATTCCCCTTCCTTAATTAGGCCATATTTAAATCTAGCTTTAGACTCAACCAATCTTGAGTCTTCTTCAGTAAAGCTGTTTATTTGAGCTTCAATCAGAGTATTTTGATCTATTAAATTATTGTTAGTTTTCTGAATATCATTGATTATTTTTTGTTTATTTAAAACAATATATGGGAAATTATTAGTAAAAATATTCTGCTTTATTAAAGAAAATAAAATAACAATGAGGACCAGAGTAAGTTTATTTCTATTAATAAACCCAATTAGTCCTGTGGCAGATCTATTACTCATTTATTTATGAATTTCAGTAAGGTAAGTTTTCGAATAGTAATCATGCAATGGAAGCTTATATTTATTAAAAAACTGAAATATAAAGCCAATTCCTGCTAATGAAGTTATCGCTAATATTAATCTTAAAAGAGATTGCTTATAAGTGACATTTTCACCATCTTGCTGGGTAATTTCAAACTTCCATGCTCTCATGCCCAGAGTCTGTTTACCTTTAACCCATGATATGGAGAAATAAGAGAAGATTACTGGAAGCGTTAAAAGATAAAAGAAAAGACTATTAGTGATAGGCTCTTTTTGGTTGATAAGAATGACTATTCCGGCAATAAAAAATACAAATGAGAATACAAGCAATAGATCATAAGTAATTGAGCCTAATCGACGTAAAAATGAAACATTAGATTGCATAATTTAATTTACTAGAGTGTTGATGTGCTCTAATTATCCTCTTTCTTTGTAACTTTTGAAATGACTTTACCGTCATGAAATTTAGTGACAATAAGGTCTCCAGAATTAATTTTTTTAAATGAAACGATAACTTTTTCTTTTTCATTATGCGTTATTGTGTAACCCCTTGAAAGAGTATTAAGAGGTGATAGAAGATTAAGAAGACTTGCTTTATTACTTAATTGATTTTTTTGGTGTTTAATGAAGTAATCTGAGTAGTTTTTTAATCGAGTTATTTGTTGATTAAGATTTGTCTTATTTTTATCAATTAGGCTATTTGTAATTCTAAATAAGCGCATCTCATAGTCATCAAGTTTTTGAGCATTTTGAAGTAATTGTTGACTTGGATCAATAATTTTGAGCTGAAGCATATTTAGGTATGCATGCTTTTGACCCAAAGACTGAACCATTAAGTCTTGCAAATTTTTTCTCAATTTAGATGCTTTATAGATTAAAACGTTGCGGTCAGGCGTTGCAGAAACAGCAGCAGCGGATGGGGTTGGTGCTCTTATATCAGCAACAAAGTCAGCAATTGTTGTATCAGTTTCATGACCTATAGAGCTAATTATTGGAGTTGAGCATTTAAATATTTCTCGAGCAAGCTCTTCTTCATTGAAAGCCCATAAGTCTTCTAATGATCCTCCACCTCTTGCCAGAATGAGAACATCACAATTTTTTTGACTGTCAGCAGCTTGAAGCGCTTTAACTATTTTTTTATACGCATTTTCACCTTGAACAACTGTGTCATAAAGTAGAATTTCGGCAAAAGGGTAGCGTGAATTTAAAACTTTAATTATGTCCTTTATAACTGAACCAGTGGATGAAGAGATGACGCCAATTTTTTTAGGATATAAGGGCAGATCTTTTTTATTCTCCAATTCAAATAATCCCTCAATCCTTAACTTATTCTTTAGCTGGTCAAATGCAAGCTGAAGGTTTCCAATTCCTGCGGGCTCCATTTGTTGAACTATTAGCTGAAAATCTCCCCTTTGTTCATAAAGTGTTGGTGCCCCTCTAATAATTACAGACATTCCATTTTCAGGATTAAATTGAACTTTTCGCTGATTTAACCTAAAAAATGCACATCTGATTTGACCACTTGAATCTTTTAATGAAAAATACCAATGCCCAGAGGATGGTTTAGATAAGTTTGAAATTTCACCTTGAATGAAGCAATGCGGCACATTTTTTTCAATTGAGCTTCGACACAACCTCAAGAAGTTAGATACTGTATAAATTTCATCAATATTAAACATTTGCTTTGAGGTGAACAAAAACAGCCCCAGTTCCGCCCATTTCCTGGGTACAGGAGCAGAATGCCAGTACTTCTGGGTGTTGCTTTAGATAATGAACTACTTGAGACTTCATAATTGAGAGGCCACTATCTGAGTGATAACCTTTTCCATGAATAACATGAATAAAGCGTTCGTTTGAATGAAAATGGATAAACTTAGAAAGTGATTGGCATGCCTCCTCTATTTTATGGCCATGCAAGTCAATTGATGGAGTGGAGCCTATGTTGCCTTGTTTCATTTTTTTAAGAACTTTTGGCGATAATCCAGATTTATAATGCACTACAGCTTCGGAGCCAGATATATTGGGTTCATATAAAAAACTATATTTTTGAAACAGTTTGTTTGACCCATTTTTAGAGGTAGCAGTTTTTTTAACACCATCTTTATCGATAGGTTTCTGTTGATCTACAGTAGATCGAAATAATGATTTGTCGCTTTCATTAATCATATTAGTAAAAAATTTGAATATAAAAAAACCCTCAACAGAGGGCTTTAATTATAGCAATGATTTTGCTATCGATATATTAACCTGCAGTAAGCAAATTTTATAGCGCCTTAATTTGAGCAATAATACGAGATTTCTTTCTAGCCGCTTGATTTTTATGCATTAAACCCTTGCTTACAGCCTGATCAACATTTTTTTGCATTTCAGTAAAACCACTAGTTGCTTCTTTTTTATCTCCAGCATCAATAGCATAGGAAACCTTCTTAATAAAGGTACGAACTTTTGCTCTAATTTGAGAGTTATGTTTATTGCGCTTTACTGCTTGTCTTGCGCGTTTTTTTGATCCTGCTGAATTGGCCATATTTTATTAGTTAATGCTTAAATTACGAAAACACGAATTATAGAGTCTCGACTTGATTTATGCAAGCATTTGTTTGCATTAGGTTAATTTGCTAAAGATTTAATACATTCAAGTGTTTTCTTCTTATTAAGCAATAATTGCCAAGTATTACCGCCTTGAGTTTTCCATAAAGACACAGCTCTTATTCCTGCAAGTAATAAGGCTCTTATATGGTTTGCAGTATGACGGTTTGAAAGATAAATTTGCTCACCTCGGACCATGATTGTTGGATTGAGGCTTCCAAGTGTATTTTTATAAAGCTCTGCAAGTCGAGCAATTGAATTGCTATGGTGAATGTCAAAAAATTCTTGTTTGTTAATAACACTAATTTCATTTGAAATTTGATTTAATAAATCTGGTTTTTTCATTAATTTTTTTTCTAAATTTATTAGGGCCGTTGCATAGAGCATAACATTGTGCATATCAATTGTTTTCTTCTCAAGAATTAATTTTAATGAATCAAAGCCTAACTTTAGGTCCTCGGGAGAGGTAAATATTTCATCAATAGAGTCACTTTCGCTAACAATACTGCTAAGGCTTGCTTTATTAGTATGGACGTCACATTTACCTGTCAGAGCGAGCTGATGCACTAAAGCTGTCGATTGAAATATACTTGCTAGTGCAAGCGTTTTTTTTGCTGTCTTATTCATTAGATTTTGATTTGATAACGCTACCACCTAGGCAAATATCTCCATCATAAAACACAACAGATTGCCCTGGAGTTATGGCTCTTTGTGATTCAATAAAGTCAACTCTAATAGTCTGGTCATCATTTAGGCTTACATCGCACTTCTGTGAGTCTTGTCGATACCTTATTTTCGCACTGCAGTTGAAAGATGACTTGGGAGGGCTATCAACCCAGTGAATATCATCTGCAATTAGAGAGTTGTGATAAAGTAAGGAGTGGTCACCCTGCACTACAATAATTTTATTGGACTCTAGAATTTTATCTGCAACGAACCATGGCTCAGGAGAATTGCTAAAACCTCCTCCAATTTCAAGTCCTTTACGCTGACCTATTGTATAGAAAGGCAGCCCATCATGATGTTTTATAAAGGCCCCATTTTGATCAACAATATCACCCTTCTCTTTTGGCAAGAAAGTGGTTAAAAACTCTGAAAAAGGCCTCTCGCCTATAAAACAAATACCTGTTGAGTCTTTCTTGTCAGCATTAAGAAAGTTATTATTTTTTGCAATTTTACGAACCTCTTGCTTGTTAATTTCACCCAACGGGAAAAGACTTTGAGATAGTTGTTCTTGGTTAAGTAAATGTAAAAAATAGCTTTGATCTTTATTTCCATCTAGTCCTGACTTTAATAGGAACTTACCATTTTCTTCTGCAATTCTTGCGTAGTGACCGGTTGCGATTTTTTTTGCACCGAGATCTTTTGCGTAATCCAAAAAGGCTTTAAATTTAATCCTTTGATTGCAAAGAACATCTGGATTAGGGGTTCTTCCTTTTTTATGTTCAGATAAGAAGTGCTCAAATACATCTTCCCAATACTCGTGAGAGAAATTGACCGTATGGAGCTTGATCCCAAGCTGGTCTGCTACTTGCTGAGCATCAGCAAGATCTTGAGATGCGCTGCAATATTCATCGTCATCATCTTCATCCCAGTTTTTCATGAATAATGCTTCTACTTCATAACCTTTTTCAAGCAAAAGAAAAGCTGCAACGGATGAGTCAACTCCTCCTGAAAGGCCAACAATAATTTTGTTGTCAGATGCCATCATTATGCATTATCGTAAGCTCTTACAATATTTTTAACCAGTTGATGCCTGACAACATCTTGGGCATCGAAGTTACAAAAAGCAATTTGTTCAATATCTTTGAGAATTTTGATTGCATCTGTTAGTCCTGATTGTTTTGGATTTGGCAGATCAATTTGAGTAACATCACCTGTAATTACCATCTTTGAACCAAACCCCATCCGAGTCAAAAACATTTTCATCTGAGGTATGGTTGTATTCTGGGCTTCATCAAGGATGATGTAAGATTCATTTAAGGTTCTTCCTCTCATAAATGCTAATGGAGCAACTTCAATAACTCTCTGCTCTATTAGTTTATTGACTTTTTCAAAGCCTATAAATTCATAAAGTGCGTCATAGATTGGACGAAGGTAGGGGTCAACTTTTTCACTAAGGTCGCCAGGAAGAAATCCTAGTTTTTCACCCGCTTCAACTGCTGGTCGAACCAAAACTATTCTCTTTACATCGGAACTTTCAAGAGCCTCAACTGCTCTTGCAACGGCTAAATATGTTTTACCTGTCCCTGCTGGACCAACTGCAAAAACTGCATCATTTTCTATAATTGCATTGACATAATTTTGCTGATTAGTGCTTCTAATATGAATATGTTTTCGACTGGTTTTAATGGTGACAGATTTTACTTCTCCATTAGGGCTGTTAAGTGATTTAATGCAAAGATCTATGTCACTAAAGTCGATTGCTTTAGTTTCAGATACAATAAGAAGGTCCTGTAAAACTGAAACAGCTAAAGCAGAATTCTCTCCTTTTATATTAAAGTCTGAACCTTTATTGGAGATATTAACGCCAAGGTTAGTGGCAATATTCTCAATATTTTTGTCAAGCCCTCCACAAATATTTGCTAGTTGCTCAGAGCTTTGAATGTTGAGTGTAAATTTCATGGGTTTTATTTTACTGAATTACTTTGAAAACAAATGTTAAGTTGCATGATTTGCTGCACTATTTAATTTATCATTTATCTTATGAAAATATTAAATTTGTTTTTAAAGTTATTTATTTTAATAAGCTTTTTGCTGCCACTAAATTCCTACGCAAGTGAAAGTGGTTGTGTGATTCTTGTTTATCATCGTTTTTCAGATGAAGAGCCAAAGTCTACAAGCACTCCACCAGATCTTTTTAATCAGCATTTAGAATATTTAAAGAAAAATGATTACCAGGTGCTGCCTTTAAAAAAAGTTATTGAAAGCCTTCAAGCTAAAGAAAATTTACCTAATAAATGCGTTAGTTTGACCGCTGATGATGGTTTTTTGTCATTCTATACTGAGGCCTTTCCGTTACTAGTTGATTATCAATTTCCAATGACTGTCTTTGTTTCAACGGAGTCTATTGATAAAAAATATGATTTAATGATGTCTTGGAACCAGCTTCGTGAAATGGCGCCTTTAATAGATGTTTATAACCACAGCAATAAACATCTTCATTTAGTTAATCAAGATACTTCGACACTAGAAAATGAAATCTCTTATGCCCAAGACAGGATTGAAAAGGAGTTGGGTGTTAATGACAAATTTTTTGCTTATCCTTATGGTGAGTATGACGATAAGACTTATTCATATCTAGATGAACTTGGCTACACTGCATTTGGACAACAGTCTGGAGTTGCAAGTCAGGCCAGTGATTTTTTAAATTTTCCTAGATTCTCAATGTCAGGGCCTTATGCAAAAATGGACAGCTTTTCACTGAAAGTTCAAACTGTGGATATGCCAATTAAAAGCTATAGTCCTAAGTCTTTAATAATTTCAAATGATTACAAGCCCTTATTAGATTTAGTTTTTTCAAGGCCACTAACTACTTATGAAAAAAATAACTTTTCTTGTTTTGTTTCTGGACAGGATTTAGCAGATCTTCATTGGAGCGGCCTTAAGGCGGTAAGTATTCAATCAAAAGCCCCACTCTTGGCAGGAAGGAGTCGCTATAACTGCACTATGCCCTATAAAGAGAAAGGTCGATATTATTGGTATTCTAAACTCTGGTTAAGGTTGTAGTTTTAAATTAACTCTGCTTGAAGCGAGTTTCCTATACCGTCAGTAATTTTAACGGATACGATTTGCCCAATTAATTGCTCATTACCAATGAAGTGAGCTGTTCTCATGTTTTCAGTCCTACCTGATAAAGTGGCTCCTTTTTTTGAGCTACCTTCTACAAGGACCTTTTGTATACTTCCAATCATTGATTTAGAAATTTCTTCTGTATTTTCATTAAGCTTATCTTGAATAATGATCAATCTTTGTTTTTTAGTTTCAGCGCTTACATTATCGTCAAAGCTTGCAGCAATTGTCCCAGGCCTTTTAGAGTAAATAAAACTAAATGATTTATCAAAGCCAATCTCTTCAATTAAATTAACTGTGTCATTAAAGTCCTTTTCAGTTTCACCAGGAAAGCCAATAATAAAATCTGAAGATATAGAGATACCAGGCCTAATTTTTTTTAAATTTCGAATTTTTGATTTATATTCAATTGCAGTATGTCCCCGTTTCATAAGTCCTAAAACTCTATCAGAGCCGCTCTGGACTGGAAGATGAAGATGCGATACTAATTCTGGGACTTCAGCGTAAGCCTGAATGAGTCTATCACTAAATTCTACTGGATGAGAAGTAGTATAGCGAATTCGCTCGATACCTGAAACCTGGGCAACAATGGCTATTAAAAGAGCTAAATCAGCAACTTCACCATCATCCATTAAGCCTCTAAAGGAGTTAACATTTTGACCAAGCAGGTTAATTTCTTTAACGCCCTGATTAGCAAGAATTTCTACCTCTCGCATTACATCATTAAATGGCCTAGATATTTCCTCTCCTCTTGTATAAGGAACGACGCAAAAAGTGCAGTATTTACTGCAACCCTCCATTATCGAAACAAATGCTGTTGCACCATCGCTATGAGGCTCAGGCAAGTGGTCAAATTTTTCAATTTCAGGGAAAGATATATCAATACTTATTTGATTTTCATTCAACGCTTCATTTAGCATATTTGGAAGCCTATGAAGTGTTTGTGGACCAAAAATCATATCAACGTAAGGCGCTCTTTTAAGAATAAGATCACCCTCCTGAGAGGCAACACAGCCACCAACACCAATTACTAAGTTTGGCTTCTTTTCTTTCAATTTCCTCCAGCGACCCAATTGGTGAAATAACTTTTCCTCAGCCTTCTCTCGAATTGAGCAAGTATTAACCAATAGTACGTCTGCCTCAGTAATATCTTCAGTTAATTCAAGGCCATGAGACTCTTTAAGGACATCACCCATTTTATCTGAGTCGTATTCATTCATTTGACACCCAAAAGTGCGAACATATAATTTAGAGATGCTCATTTAAGTCTTTTGAATATGCAAAGTTTGAGTTGGGTAAGCAATTTCAGCGCCATGATCAGAAATTATTTGGGCTATATCTAGCAAAAGCCTTCCCTTAAACGTCTTAAATTCAGTTGCATCTGTTGATGAGCTGAATGCCCAAATTACAAAGTCAAGTGATGATGCATTGAACACGTCAAAATATACTCGACACGGCTCCTTATGATCAATATTTTTGCTTTTAGCTAATAACTCTTGAACTTTTTCAATGATACTTTCCATTTGCGCAATATCATCATAACGGATACCAATAACCTCATAAATCTGACGGTTTGTCATTCGAGAAGGGGTTTCAATAGGTATGGTTGCAAAGATTCCATTTGGAACATAGACAGGGTTCTTACTAAAGGTACGAATACGAGTCATTCTCCAGCCAATTTTCTCAACCACACCCTCTATACTTTTATCTGTAGTTCGAATCCAATCCCCAGTAGAAAAGGGTTTATCCATTTGAATCATTAGGCCACCAAAAATATTAGCAAGCATATCTTTAGCAGCAAAACCGACAACAATACCGCCTACTCCACCCAAAGTTAAGATAGAAGAGACTGCGTAACCATAGAACTGGGCAACACCGAGGATAATTGCAAAAACAAAAAGAATTTTGGTTAGTCTAGTGAACAACCTAACAGAGTCTTTGTCTATACTACCTTCTTTGTTTAGCATGTAAGTTTCAGTATTAGATATTAGCCTTAGAATTCCCCAAGTCAAAATGAAGACTGGCGCAATTACTATGTAACTTACAATTTGGCTAAGAGGTGGAATTTCTGATGTAAGTTCTACTAATGAAAAGTAAAGCCACCCATACCAAATTAGTAATTTAAGTGGAGCCGAAATAGCACTAATTAGGTGATCATCTAATTGTGTTTTAGTGTTGCTAGAGTGTTTTGTTATTTGCTTAAGGATTATCCCTAGCGCAATATGCGCAATAACCGCAAGGACCAATAGTGCGCCTGACATCTGGACTGGACTTATATTTTGGATAAAATCATTCATTAAAGATATTTTAAAGGATTAATAGGTTCTTCGTATTTTTTCATTTCGAAATAAAATGGTTTGTCGCTGGTAAGAGCAATTAGCTCACCTTTTTGTATAATATCACCCTCACTTACAAGCAGCTCTTGATTTTGATTGTAAATACTATAGAAGCCATAAGCATGCTTGATAATAATCATTTTTCCATAGCTTGTCATTTTATCACCGCTATAGACTACTTCGCCTTTTCTTATTGCCCTTACTTCTTGACCGGCAGAATTGTTGTAAGTTAATCCAAAGTGACTGTCTTTTTCAGAGTAGGTTTTAAGTATTGACGCGTCAATAGGCAAAGACCAGTCATTGTTAACATTTGCATTACTGGTTTTTGCTTTAGTGTTTTGTTGTAAAGCCTCTACTTTGTTAAATGACTTTTCAACAACAGTAACTTGACCGGCATCATTGGTAAAGCAGCCCGCAAGAAAAATAAGTAAAAAAAGAGTCAAAAATTTAGTATTCATACCACACAAATAAAATAATAATAATAATAAGTAAGTAACCTAGCCAATCTACATACTTATTTAACCATTGATCTGCCATTTTTCCTAATTTTCTTACTAGAAATGAAACTAAAAAGTATCTAGCACCCCTTGCAATTAAAGAAAAGGCCACAAAGGGGATAAGTGACATGGACATCATTCCAGCGGAAATAGTAAAGAGCTTGTATGGAACTGGACTAAAGCCAGCGATAAGAATAATCACAATTCCATAAGTATTAAAATAAATTTGCGCACTCTCTAGCTTTGATTCGTAACCTAGGTTAGCAAGTAAAGGCCCAATTTGATCCATAGCAAAGACTCCAATATAGTAGCCAGCTACTCCACCAAGTACAGAGGCTAGAGTACAAATCGTTGCAAAATAGTATGCCTTCGATCTATTTTTTAGAGACATAGAGGCCAACAATAAGTCCTGAATTGGCAATGGGAGAATCGAGGACTCTAAAAAGCTTATCAGAGATAACCATAAGATTGCAAATCGACTGGCTGACCAATCTAAAATTTTGCTATATACGAAGTGAAAGGGCCTCATTGACTTATGAGGATTTATTTTTTAACATTGGGAAGCCAAGTCTTTCCCTAGAATCAAGATAAGCTTGAGCTACTTTTTGACTCATTGACCTTACCCTACGAATAAACCTTGCTCTGTCTGTGACGCTTATTGCTCGCCTCGCATCAAGAAGGTTAAAAAGATGTGAACCTTTCATAACTTGCTCATAAGCTGGAAAAGGAAGGCTCTCCTCAATAAGTTTTAAGTTCATTGCTTCAGCTTCATCAAACTGCCTAAAAAGAACTTCAATATCTGCAAGTTCAAAGTTGTATTTTGATTGTTCAACTTCATTTTGATGGAAAACATCCCCATAAGTTAAGCCTTCTGTCCAAACAAGGTCATAAACGCTATCAACTCCTTGAAGGTACATTGCTAACCTCTCTAAACCATAGGTTAATTCTCCAGAAACAGGCTTACAGGGTAGGCCACCAACTTGCTGGAAATATGTAAATTGACTCACCTCCATGCCATTAAGCCAGACCTCCCAACCAAGGCCCCATGCGCCTAATGTTGGTGATTCCCAATTATCCTCAACAAACCTAACATCATGCATCTTTAGGTCAATGCCAATAAAAGATAACGAGTCAAGATAAAGGTCTTGAATATCACTTGGAGAAGGCTTTAATAAAACCTGAAATTGATAATAGTGCTGAAGGCGGTTTGGGTTCTCTCCATAGCGACCATCACTTGGTCTTCTTGAAGACTGAACATATGCCGCTTTCCATGGCTCAGGCCCTATTGATCTCAAAAAGGTTGCTGGATGAAAGGTTCCCGCACCAACTTCCATATCAAAAGGTTGTGTAATAGCGCATCCTTTTTCAGCCCAATAATTTTGTAATTTGAGGATTAAATTTTGAAATGATTTAGTTGTATCGAGTTCTGAGGCTGACATTAATTTGAACTAAAAATAACAATAACAAAAATTTTACCTCACCAACAACTTGTGAGGGTTAGCATTTATATTTTTGTATTAAATACTATTAAAAAAAATGCGGAAAGTTATCCCGCATTTTTTATTTAACTATGAGAAAGCTTAATATTTATAAGTCTCTGACTTAAACGGACCTTCTTTAGGAGTATTAATGTATTTTGCTTGAGTGTCGGTCAAAATGGTCATTACACCACCAAAGCCTCCAACCATTCCAGCAGCTACTTCTTCATCAAGTTTCTTTGGAAGAATCTCGACTGTGACATTCGCAGCTTTTTGATCATTAGGAAGGTCAGCAAACTTTTTCTCAAAAAGATGCATTTGAGCTAAAACCTGGTTTGCAAAAGAGCCATCCATAATTCTAGACGGGTGGCCAGTGGCATTTCCTAGATTAACTAAACGACCTTCAGACAACAAAATTAAGTAGTCGTTTTTATTTTCAGAGCGATAAATACGATGGACTTGTGGCTTTACTTCGTCCCATTTCCAATTATCACGCATATATAAAGTATCAATTTCGTTATCAAAATGACCAATATTACAAACTACTGAGCCAGCTTTTAGGCTTCTAAGCATCGCCGAATCACAAACATTTGTATTACCAGTTGTAGTTACAATCAAATCAGTAGTGCTTAGTAATTCTTTATTAATACAATCCATTGAGCCTGTGTTAACACCATCGATATAGGGTGAAACAACCTCAAAGCCATCCATACAAGCTTGAAACGCACAAATAGGATCAACTTCAGTAATCTTTACAATCATTCCTTCTTGGCGAAGTGACATAGCAGAGCCTTTACCAACATCACCGTAGCCTATTAGAAGCGCCTTCTTTCCTGACATTAGCATATCTGTACCGCGCTTTATAGCGTCATTTAATGAGTGACGACATCCATATTTATTATCATTTTTTGCTTTAGTAACAGCGTCATTAACATTGATCGCTGGAACTTTAAGCTCACCACTTTTAATCATCTCTAGAAGGCGATGGACACCCGTTGTCGTTTCTTCGCTAATACCATGGATTTTATCAAGCATTTCAGGATATTTTTCATGAACCATTCCTGTTAAATCGCCGCCATCATCTAAAATCATGTTAGCATCCCATGGCTTACCATTATGAAGAATAGTTTGCTCAATACACCATAAAAACTCTTCTTCAGTTTCACCTTTCCAAGCAAAAACCGGAATATTTTTTGCAGCCATCGCAGATGCAGCATGATCTTGGGTTGAAAAAATATTGCAAGATGACCAGCGAATTTCAGCGCCTAAATCTATTAGCGTTTCCATAAGCACAGCAGTTTGAATTGTCATATGAATGCAGCCCATAATTCTTGCTCCATTCAAAGGCTGCTCTTTTCTGTATTTTGATCTAAGAGCCATTAAAGCAGGCATTTCAGCTTCTGCTAACTCAATCTCTTTACGCCCAAATTCTGCCAAATTAATATCAGCAACTTTGTAGTCAAGGTTAAGATCAGCGACTTTAAAGCCAGTATTATCTATTGTTGATTCGCTCATTTTATTTCCTATTAAATTGAAAAAAAATGAGCGTCGTTTTGGTTACCAAGCCTGATTGAGAAGAGTCCCAATGCAACGCTCCTTGGTAAGTTTGATATTATACAAAAAAATAATTAAAAAAGAAACTATTTTAGCAATTCTGCTCTATCAGTTTTTTCCCAGCTAATTGAGTCTTCAGTTCTGCCAAAATGACCATAGCTAGCAGTTTGTTGATAGATAGGACGTTTTAAATCCAACATTGCGATTAAACCTTTAGGCCTAAGATCAAAGTGCTTTCTAATCAATGTCACTATTTCATGGTGAGGAATTTTTCCAGTTCCAAAAGTATCAACACTAATGCTTGTTGGCTCTGCAACGCCAATTGCATAAGAAACTTGAATTTCACATCTTTCAGCAAGTCCAGCTGCCACAATATTTTTTGCAACATATCGAGTTGCGTATGCTGCACTTCTATCAACTTTTGATGGGTCTTTTCCAGAAAAAGCACCACCACCATGTCTAGCCATACCGCCGTAAGTGTCTACAATAATTTTTCTTCCAGTAAGTCCAGCATCTCCAACAGGGCCACCAATTACAAAGTTACCAGTTGGATTAATATGGTATTGAGTATCATTTGTCAGCCATTTTTCTGGCAAGATCGGTTTAATAATTTCTTCAAGTATCGTTTCTCTTAGCTCTTCTAATGAGATGTCACCATCATGCTGTGTTGAGAGAACTACCGCATCAATTCCTACAATTTGATTGCCTTCATAAATACATGAAACTTGGGATTTTGCATCAGGGCGAAGCCAAGGTATGACACCGTTAAGCATTAGCTCTGCTTGTTGTTTAACAAGTTGATGAGAAAGCATAATAGGCGCTGGCATCAACTCATCTGTTGAATTTTCAGCATAACCAAACATGAGTCCTTGATCACCAGCTCCTTGCTCGTGATTTTCACTTTCTGTAACACCCATAGAAATGTCTTGTGACTGTCTGCCTAAGAGGTTAGTTACTGAACAAGAATTACCATTAAAGCCATATTCTTCTTTGTCATAACCTATAGCAAGAATCGTTTTTCGAACCACTTCCTCATAATCAATTTGGGCGTTAGTAGTTATTTCTCCTGCCAAGACAACTTGATTGTCTTTAACTAAAGTTTCAACTGCAACTCTTGAATTGATGTCTTGTTTAAGCGCAGCATCAAGAATAGCGTCAGAGATTTGATCACAAACTTTATCAGGGTGACCTGCAGAAACAGATTCAGAAGTAAATATCATAGTGTATTCCTATAAAAAATAAAAAAAACCAGTAAAGTGGGTTTCTCAGGAAAACACCAACTTTAGCTTATTTTAGTCACCTTAGTGACAACGCTAGCAATCGATACAAATCAGCGTGTGAGAATTATATAATCTTTTATGATTAAATGCAAAGGTTATTCCAGGCTGACTCTTAAAGCTACTGCACTTACAAATGGCGCAGTTATAAGGCTAATAATAAGAATTGAGCCTAAAAAATAGAGCTGACCATTAATTGAAAGGTTGAATTGTGATTGAGAGACTGCGCTTGTTGCAAAAATTAAAATAGGTATGTAAAGAGGGAGTATTAATAAAGATAATAACATTCCAGAGTTTTTTATACTAACTACTAGTGAAGCACCTATAGAGCCTATTAGACTTAAACAAGGAGTGGCTAAACAGAGCGTTAACATTAAAATATAGATGCTATTAGAGTCTAAAAATAGGGCTATCCCAAGTAACGGCGAAAGTAATATGATTGGGAGACCACTAAGTATCCAATGCGCAGTAGTTTTAGCAAGGAGGATTAAGGGAAGTGGATGATGTGAAATAACTATTTGCTCAAGAACGCCATTATCATAGTCGGAGTGAAACAATGAGTTTAGTGATAAAAGTACTGAAAGCATTGTAATAACCCAAATAATACCAGGCGCTATATTCATTAATGTTTCAGCATTTGGGCTTATAGCAATCGGAAATAATGAAATAGAAATAACAAAAAACATTAGAGGGTTAAGAAAGCTAGATGGATTTCTAAATGCCATTTTTAAATCTCTTGTTAGTGTTGTTAAAAAGATATTCAAAGAGAAATCTCCTTAAGGCTTTTAATATTGCAATCTTGATGGGTTGTTAAGATGCATAGCCCGCCATTTGCACAATGTTTTTCAATTTGATTTTCAATTATCTTGATTCCATCTGAGTCTAGTGCAGTGAAAGGCTCATCAAGAAGCCAAAGTTTCGACTGACTAATAAAGAGAAGTGATAATGCTATCCTTCTTTTCTGTCCTGCAGAGAGGTTTCCAGCAGGCTCGTGTTCATAATTTTCTAATCCAATTTCTTTTAAAGCGTCATGAAAATTTGGCGATAAAATTTCTGTATTGAGTTTTGTTAAATATTCTAGGTTTTCGATGCAGCTAAGCTCTGAGCTTAAAGCAGCATAGTGACCAAGATATAGCGTTTCTATTTGATATGTCTCGCTATTTGATTGATTTTGGTCGAATTCTATGGAGCCCAGCTCTGGAGTATTAAGCCCTGCAATTATCTTTAGAAGTGAGGTTTTTCCTGATCCATTTTGACCAGAGATTCTAAGGACTTCACCAGAATTTAATTCAAAAGATAAGTTTTCAAAGAGAAGGTTATAGCCTCTTTGGCAGCTTAATTTATTGACCGATAGCATTGACATATCATTATTTTAGTTGATAAGCTCAATAAAGGCGATAGATTCGAAGGAGCTTAGGACTTAATTTAAAGACACATTCTTTTATTAATTAGAGTTTAGTAATTCCTCTAAGCCACTCTTGTCAATTTCAGATAACAGATTACCTGAAAATATAAGCCTTAAGCGGTATCTAATTTCAATCTCACCATCAATTGTTGAGTGATTAATGTAATCCCACTGATATTGATGAAAAGGATCAATAATGCTTGGCGAGCCAATCAAATTCATCACAGACTGCTTTGACATCCCTAATTGAAGCTGATTAACTTCTTTAATATCTAAAATTACTCCTTGCAGAATTGTTGGTTTATATACATCGATTGAGGGCATCTTAGGCTTAGCCCAGCTAGGCAGTGATAGCTTAGGCATTTTTGGTAAATCTGGCATAGTAAACTTGGGCAGTTTAGGAAGTTCAGGCGCCTTAGGAAGAGAATTAGTACACCCAGTCAATATAAGACAGCCAAGTAGAATAAAAGTTAATCTCTTCATCATTAGTTAAAACATATAAAATATAAATAAGATTTTACCTTAAGGATTTTTAAATGGATGCAGAAGATTTAAAAAGTGCTGGTCTTAAAGTTACTCTTCCAAGGCTAAAGATTTTAGAAGTTTTGGAGAAATCACCAAACCATCATTTGAGTGCTGAGGACATCTATAGAGTTCTGATTGAACAAAATGAAGAGGTTGGTGTTGCAACAATTTACCGCGTTTTATCTCAATTTGAAGAATCTGGAATTGTTCAGAAATTAAATTTTGAAAATAACCAGGCTGTCTATGAGTTATGCGGCTTAGAACATCACGACCATCTAGTGTGTGTGAAGTGCAGTAAGATTATCGAATTTCATGATGATGTTATTGAACAACATCAGCTTCAAATTGCAAAAAAACATGGCTTTGAGTTGACTGATCATTCACTATACCTTTATGGCTTATGCAAGGACTGTCATTAAGTTTTTTTAGGGCTTTATAAATTATGGATGATTTTATTTATAGGGCGCTAATTGCGGCAATTGGCGTATCAATAATCGCAGGCTCTCTAGGTTGTTTTGTTATTTGGAAGCGCCTTTCATATTTTTCGGATTCTATTTCACATAGTGCGCTTTTAGGTGTTGCTCTTGGACTTGCAACTGGACTGGGTATTAATTTTGGTTTGGTTATTGTTGGAGGACTGTTTGCAACTCTGATTGTTTTTTTGCAGCAAAAAGACTTCTGGTCGAGTGATGCTGTGCTAGGTATCTTCTCTCATATTTCTCTGTCGCTAGGTATTGTTGTTCTAGGCTTTATTGGGGATCAAAATATAGATTATTTTTCTTATCTTTTTGGAGATATATTATCCATAACGTCTAAAGATATCTATTGGATATTTTCTGTTATGGTTGTTGTTATTTTTCTATTATTTATTAATTGGAAAAAACTGTTATTACTCACACTTAATGAAGAATTAGCCAAAGCTGAAGGCGTTAATAAAACTTTTTATGAGCTGCTTTTTATGTTTTTAATAGCACTGGCTGTGTCTGTTTCAGTCCAAATTGTAGGCGTTTTGTTGATTACCTCTTTACTAATTATTCCGCCTGCAATAGCTCGAGTTTTTTCAAACTCACCTATAGCAATGATTTTTAGCTCAATGATCATATCAATTGT
>JACKQG010000105.1_pt1 | contig 92482 bp, 100 predicted proteins | sample 8237621 | NCBI WGS metagenome assembly JACKQG01 (sample SAMN15677084, study PRJNA649215) | marine metagenome | biome: marine; feature: Black Sea; material: saline water; isolation source: suspended particulate matter (SPM) from the Black Sea western gyre | collected 2013-06-09/2013-06-10...
TTTTACTTCTTGTCCTATTTGATTATCACTATAATCAGGAAATTCTTTTTTTAATCTCTCTTTATATTTAGGAGATCTCATGTAATTTTTAAACCACTTATATTGTTTTACTCCTTCTTTATTTACACCAGCACCCTCTTGAGCCATTGGATACTCTGTTACAGAGTTACCATCATATTTGTAATTGTCAACACCTGGTTGCATCATCTTTGTATCACCAGTGTCAGATACTCCAAGTACAGGGTAGTTAACACCCTTCATTGTTATATTGTTGGAGTTTATTTTAGTTACCTCTCCAGGGTGTGCCCATTGTCCTCTATCATCTTCTATCACACCACCGTTCTCATACTTAGATAACCATCCACCATTACGGTTTTTATTTTTTAGTAAGTCTCCAAAATCTATTCTAGAAGTTTTTTCAAATGCATTATTAAACTGATCACCCATTCTTATTTGTGCCAGTCTTCTAAGCTCTTCCATAACCTCATCTGAACTATTAAAAGAAGATGGGTCTATTTCCACACTTCCATCAAGTTTTCCATATGGAACAGTTGAACCATCTGGTAGTCCTACCTTGTAGTTTTTAAAATAATCGTTTAAATAGTTTGTCTCATAATCTAATCCTCTATGACCATATCCAGTTGTATAAGTATTACCAATAGCACCAAATCGTTTACTAAGGCCATCACGTATTGACCCTGAAAGATCTTTTCTACTTAAGTCTGAAAAGATATCACTAGTTTCGTCAAAGAAAGGAAACCTGCGATTATCATTTATAAGGTTACCTTTTTTTTGTGAAGCAATCCATCTTTTTCTATGTGCTGCCACCTCTTCAGGATTGTTAAAGTCTACCTGATCTGAATATTTCCAACCTTCACCATACTCTTCTTGTGCTATATGTGGTTTGCCTAAATTTCTTGTTTCTTTATCAGTTTTAGTGAGAGCTTCATAATTTTGTTCATATACATCTTTCTTTGCTTTAGAACTTAGCTCATCCATATACTTAAGTTTACCAGTTGTGCTTGCAGCATCGACAACCTTATCAGTACCTTTGTACATCTCATATACCTTATTTCCGTACTTCTTTGCAAGCTTTAATAGTTTACCCCATTGTGCTTTCTCTACATCGCTACCATTCTTATTTTGTTTAATATATCTAAATGCTCTGAATGGATCCTTCTTGTATTCTTTTCCATCCTTAGTACCTGTATACATATTTTTTCTTTGAATAGGAGCTTCACTATCTCCATCTCCAATGTACTCTCCAGGGTTTACATAAACGCCCATGTGATATGGGAAGTTTAAATATGATGGATCTTCCTTTACATCTTCACTATCTGGACCATAGTAGTATTGTAACACATCTCCTGGTTGAAGATTTTTCTGATCTAATATTTCTTCAAACCCATACTCTTTAAAGTTCTTTAAAAACTCTCTATTATTATAAACATCTTTAGGCATAGCCTCTACACCAGCTTTACTATAAAAATCTTTTACTGTCTGAACACATGTATTATCTCTACATAAACCTTCTTCATCAAAAAGTGCCCTGATGTGATCTACCACACCTAAAGGTGGTCTTCCTCCATCTTCTTCATTGACTTCCATTTGACTTGCTATAGATGCTACCTTATCTCCAACTTGAGCTTTAGGTGTACTACCACCTTCTTTGTTTTTATTGATTTGCAAATAATCATCTATTGACTTAACAAGATCATCAGTTATCTCCACCCCTCTCAATTCTGCTTCATTAAGAAGCATATCTTTAGCTCTTACTTTTGCTTCTGGATATAAATGTTTTAAACTAACATCTTGTGATATAGTAAGTTCCCCACCGCTAGTATCAGGAAGTATGCCTGACTTTTTTAGAGAGTTATTATCAAAAATAAGATTAATTCCTCCTCCTTGATTTTCAGGAGCCATCATTCTTACTCTTGCTAACTGTCCTGCACCACCTCTATTAAAATATAAAGTTTCAGAATTAGAATATGGTATCATTTTTCCATCTGATTTAAAAACCATATCCCATAAGTTGTTTGAAGTAGTTACATGGCCTAGTTGATCATTTGAAGGTGCATCAATATAAGACTTAGCCATCCATGTACCTGTATCATCTCCAACTGTCCTTCCAGATCTTTTTGCAATTTCTTGTAATGCAAGATCTTTTTTTATTCCTGGTTCTAACTTTTCAATTTTTCTTAATACTTCATCTTTAAATTTAGCTGAGTTTTCATATCCTTCAGTTGAAGTATTTTTTAAAAACTCTCTTGATTCTTCTAATAACTGATTTAATTGTTGAGCACTATATCTATGTGTGTTGTATAATTGGTCCCCTGCTAATCTTCTTGCCGTTATACCAGATTCTAAAATGGGTTCTACAACATTAGAACTACTCTTAAATCCTTTATATAAATTCTTAGCTGTTTTTAATATCTTACCCCATTGAGCTTTCTCTACATCTCCACCATTCTTTTGATACTCTGGTGGGTAAAGAAGATTGTCAGCTTCACTTTTTGTTATTGGTTTTCCAGCTTGATCATAATAAAGACTTTTTGAATCTATGTTCTCAAGTCGTTTATCGGTAGATAAAAAAGATTCAAACACCTCTTGCTCTTTATTAAATGGATAAATCTTTTTAGAAACATAAGGTTCCATGTTTTTAGGCAATGGGCTACTTGTTGGCCAGATGTTAGGTTGAGTGACAGCATCTCTAAGAGGTGTTGTTTCTAAATTAATACCTGTAGGTATATTTGCATTTTGAGGTATTCCTCTAAAAAGAGTACTAACCTTGTCGCTTGCATAATTATATGCTTTTCTAATGTTTTTACCTCCTGTAAATATTTCACTAAATGGTACTAGATCCATTGCTGTTAAGCCAAGATCTAATCCTGTATCCCAACTAGGATTTTCTTTGAATTTATCATATGCTTCAGGAGTAGCGTAAGCAGCATAAGCTGCACTACCTGCATCTATTGTATTACCTATACTTACAGGGCCTCCAAGAGGTTTATAACTTAACGCTCTTTGAATTGGGTTAAGAAGATATCTACTTGCATATGGTGCAGCAGCTCTACCCAATGTTGCTATACTTGGACCAGCCATCATACCTCCAGCAAGACCCAACATTCCGTACATTAAAGGATTAACAACATCATAAGTATCCTCAGCAAGTCCTCTTTTAGTTTGAGCCTTTCTTCTAACAGCGGTTCCAATTGGACTATAGTCGTTGTGATAAAGATCTTTTTCTTGCTCTGTTAAGGTATCATAATAAATATCTTTCTCATAATCTACACCACTATCTATAACAACCTCATCTAGTTGATTAGGAACATCTGCAAATGTACCCTCTTCATATGCTTTTTTATATTCAGGCGTACCATATTCTACTGTTCCATCTTGAGCTTTAGTAAGGTTAGGAGGAGACATTGCAGAAGAACCAGAGTTACGTGAATACATCATACCTGATGCACCTGGAAGACTTCCTCCCATAGCAAACTTATCTAACCAACCACCATTCTTAAATTGACCATCTGCTTGAGTAGGACCTATCATTTCAGAAGCTGCCCCAGCACCAATAGCCCCAGGAACTATGGCTTTGTATATGTTAGAATTAGTCATGTCAAACATTCCATTATTGTGTCTTAGTGATTTTAAAGGAACTCTTTCAGCGTCAACAGCAAAAACAGTGTTTGCAAGTATATCTGAATATCCCATTTGATCTTTAACATTTTTTATTTTAGCAACTGCTTCTTTGTTGGCTTTATTTTTTACATATGATGCATAGTTATCTGTAGTTAAATATCTCGCAGAAGGATTAAATCCTTGTAGACCATAATCATCTGCAAAACCTTCTTCTGTCCAGTTTAATAAACTCTGCTGATGATCACCAACACGACCATCTAATTTTATACCTTGTTCTATTGTACTATCATAATCTAAAAGTCTCCAACTCTTACCGTTGGCATTACCTGTTACTGTTGGTAAATTATTAGGGAAACCTAATTCATAAACACCATTTACCTGTGGAGGATAAAGACCATTTTCAATTTTTAGCTGTTTATCTACATCAGGGTGAAAATATGTTTTGGGAACTCCATCAGATCCAGCATAAGTTACAGCATTTTCTTTACTGTCTGTTAAAAATGTAGCCCAATCATTTCTATCTCTGTTTACAAAATCATCTATGTGGTGTTTTGCTCCTCTGTATCCTTTTGTAAAACCGTCTGGAAAAGCTTTTTTAAAGTTCTTACTATTCTGTTGTACAAATTGTTCAGGTGTACCATTAAAAGCAGACCCATCAGAATTCTTCATCCAAGTACCATTTTTCTTAGTGGCTTCTTCTATAGCATTATACTCTTTTATTAATGCTTTATTCTCAGGAATTGCTTTATTCCATTTAGCCCAATCTATAGATGATTCAAACTTATCAGCACCTTTATATAAATTCTTAGCTGTTTTTAATATCTTACCCCATTGAGCTTTCTCTACCTCAGCACCATTAATTGCTTTCAAAGGCGTAGCACCACTAGCAATAGCTCCAAAGTATTTCTTTTGCTTTGCTGTAAGAGGCTTACCTTTTATGTAACCATCTTGTAGTATCTTTTTAGCTTTTGCTGCTGATAAACCTTTTGCCATTACTTATATGATATTTGTGATGGTGTTACAATAAACTGACTTACAATATGTGTTGTTGATGAGTCATCAAGTATGTGTCTAACCTTTAAATTCTTAGCTCTTAATGTTGCTTTTTTAAATGATCTATTTCCATAATCCATATTAGATTGATTAATCACTTTATCTATAGACAGTGATTCACAAGAGCTATTAAATAATGGTAATTGATCATCTACTTGTAATGCCCAGAATGTGTTATACTGATAGAAGTTATCACTTTTTGAAAATGTAATAGTTTTACTGTCAGTATTTAATATGGGGTATTGCATATATGCTGACAAGTTATTCTCTGGTTTAGGAACAAGCTTTAACAATCCTGTAGATTGTTGACCGTTATATAATACAGCTTTGTTAAACCATTTATTATCTATTTGTATTTTACTATTAGTGTCAAAAGATCCAACATCAGACGGTAAGTATTTATATACCTTACTGTAGTCTTTTACATTCTGTAGTAGTTCATCATTATAGCTATATGAAAATGGATACTCTATAATGTATGGTTCTATTTTTCCGTAGTAGTAATTATATATTTGTGGATTTTTTAAATGTGTCCACAAGCAACCTGTAACAATTTGACTATAATTAAGATTGTTATAATCACTAGTAGATATGTCTTCTATTTGTATAACTTTTTCTATAGCACAGTTACCATTAGATTTTAATATAATAAAGTTATCTTCTTTTGCAGTAACAGTAACAGTGATTCCATCTGATAATTCAATTCTAGACACACCGCTTCTCAACACCTTTCTAGTTTCAGAAAGTATATCAAAGGGACCTAAATTTGGTCCAGAGGCTGTTAATTTTATTACTATATTCATATTTAAGGATTAGTTCCGCATGGTCCAATTAATGTTGACCCTATTATTCCTACACTTGCACATACTGTTGTTGTTTGTCCACTACCTACACTTATTGTTTGTTGTTGCCCAAAGCAATCTGTATAGTATATCGCCACTGGTCCAGTAATTTCATACTCATTACAATTTGGTGACAGTGTAGTAGTGGTAGTTGTAGTAGACGTGCTAGTAGTTGTTGTAGTTGTATTTTCAATTCCACAATTTATATATGTTGATGATTGACTCAGTGTTTTAAAATTCACAACTTCCTGAGATGGAAACCCATTACTTGTTATATCAACAAGTCCGTTAACTGGATCAAATATATATAATGTGCTATCAATTAAAACTTTAATTATACACTGACATTCCATTAACATAACACGACCACTAAGTTGTCCAAGGCTTACATCTAATTCAACATTACCAGTAGAGTAATCAAATTGTGTAATGTAATAGTCTAGTCCGTCTTTAGATATTAAAACTAACTTATTTTCTGTAGTATATAATAAATTACTTTCAATAACTCTATTTGGTTGTATTTCAAAAGGTGCATATACTACAGCTGTATTTGCTGTAACATCTATTTCTAGAATCTTCTGTGGAGTTACATCAATATCTACACCTAATAATAATGTATCACTTAGTGCAATATTACCTGCAACGCTTGGAGTTTCTCCGTATGTAATATCTCTACTAAAGGTTGCTGTAAATGGAGAAAGTGTAATATCCCATTCCTTTATGTCTGTATCTATAGTCCATAGTTTAGTTGATGTAAAGGCAACTCCTGTTGTTGCTGAATATACAAATCCTGGAACATCTATATAACCATTGACTTGTGTACTATCATAAATATTGTTATTTCCATCTGATGTACTTACGTATAGTCCTTCAGGAGTTACTGAAATAAATCCACAACATTCATCTAATACTGGTTGAGGAAGTGTAGTAGTAGTAGTAGTTAAACAATAATCACAATTTTCTATTTTTTGAATTTTGGAATTAGAACCTACATAAAATACACTATTGGTTAACTCAAAATTAGAGTACCAACCTTCTGAAAGACTTTCACAATATGGAACTAAAGAATTCCAAACATATACTGGTTCACCTATAACAAAATTCTCATAAGAAACTTTTATTGTAATTGGTAATATATTTGGAGATATTAAATTCATCCCTACACAAGCGTCTTCTAGCGAACCTGTAGTAATTGTTGGAGTTCCTCCTACTACTTGATATCCTTCTAAAAAGAAACCAGGATTTATTGCATTCTTTGATGGAGTATAACATGGAGTAGTTATCGTAGGAGGTACTGTTATTACACCTGTACCATCTAAATCACAAAAAGTTTTTATAAATCCTCCACCAAATAGCTCAATATTTAATGTAGTGGTTGTTGTAGTTTGAGGTGGAAACAATGGACCCCTTGCAGTTGTAGTAGTAGTAGTAATTAATTCAGGGGGTAAAAGTCTACCAGCAACAGCTTTTAAATTAGGAACATCAAAGCTTGTACAGCATCCGTTTATACCAGAGTAGTAAAAATTATTTTCTCCAATATAAAAATTTGGTAAATAAGAATGAAATGATATCCAACTTCTTGTATTGAAGTCAAACGAGATTGTCCAAGATCTATTACAGAAGTACTCTTCGTCCTCAAGATATATAATAGTTCTTGGTGGATCACTAGGTACCTCTTCTAATGTTGTAGTAGTGGTAGTTATCTGTAATGTAGTTGTTGTAGTAGTAGTTGGCTTAATAGGAAAAGTAGTACTAGTTGTAGTAGTAGCATTAGTCGTAGTGGTAGTAGTAGTTGCTCCACACGGTGCTACAGGAAATAAGCGTACATTAGTAGACACTATAGCTTGACTGCAAGGTATTGCAACTCCTGAACACATAGGGGAACCGCATTCAAATGTAAAATTTAATGTTACATCATCATCACAAGGGACATATTGCACTTCTAAAGTTCCACTGAATTGATCACTTACATGTGCAATACAAGTTGATTTTAAATTTGCATTTGGGTCTGCTTGTCTAAAAAGAGGTGCCACTGTTCCTTCAATGTAAAACTCACCTGTCTCCTCATCATATTTAATATCATCACTAAGAGGCGTATAGTCAAGTTTAGTAATAATTATTCTTTCAAATTTACTATCATACACTCCATGTAAACCTATACCATTGAAATGATTGTCTGTAGGCACATTTGGAAAATGTTGTAATATTTCAAATGGTAAATTATCAGCCATGAATCTATTAACACCAGAACCAAATGCTGTAAGATCTAATACTTTAGCACCTTGTACTAAGAACACTTGTCCTCTCTTAGCATCAACAGTTACTTGTCCTTGAGGTATCTTTAATAAAAACTTATTTTGAGATCCTACATATCCTAAGTCTGTTTCAGCAAAGTCTATTGGTGGTGAACTATCAAAAAGTCTAGGGTTACCAATATATGCCGCTTGTGGATTACTAGTATCAATCGTTAGTAGATTGTTATACAATAATGACTTGTTCTCAAAACGTGCAAGAATTGCTTTATTTTGAATACCATCTAAAGATGTAAGATTCCCATAGTTCTGTGGAAAGTCATGAAGCGATAACGCTCTATAAACCAGCCAGTTATTAACTCTAGAGTCAGCACTTGTTGCAGCTGCATCAGAGTAAATTGCTCTAAACGGATACACTGTGTAACATAAATCATCTTCCCAATCAGGAGGAAGGTGTGTAAATACATTCTCTTTATTTTGTTTAGAGAATGTTACATTGTAATAATATGTATTATCTTGAGCAATAGGAACATTTGTTTCTTGTACCCAATCGTCAGGAATTCCAGAACTTATGTGAGGCCAAAAGTCTCCTTCTTTATTATTAAACGCTTGACGTAAGTCTGTATTATATGTACTCTCACAGTAGAAGTTTGGAATACCGTATGCAAATAAATACATATACCCATCATAAAATGTTCTATATGCTCCTCCACCTACAGGAACAGAGGAAGGATCATTAGGACAATCAAAGTTGTGAGCTTTATATGAAATAAGATTTCTTACTGGTGTTGTGCTATCGTTAAGAGTAAGATCATAATCCTCTAATATAGATCTTGAAGAATGCCAGTATCTTGGATATCCGATATTGCCAATCTCGTCATAGAATATATCACTATCATCAGGAGCACCCACTCTGTTATCTATAAAGAATGGTAGTTTTGTTTTAAACGCAAATCTAGAAATAAACGTATCTCCACCAAACATTGTAGAAGTTCCTTGTTTTTCAATAAGGGGTTGATAACCTGTATCAACTGTTGTATAAGAATACATCTGCCCATATTGATTAGGGAAAATATTCTTCATAGATGCGTAATATGATACTACTTCAATATCTTTTTCTTGTCCAGGAGTAGCACATGCACCTTTTGAACCAATTGTATATCTAGATTTATCTTCAATGATTGAATCTGCTCCATTTAATAAACTAGGAGTTTTACTTGGAAAAAGAATAGGATCAACTAATGTATTTTCATCATACTCTCTACTCTCTATAGTTTTTATAAATACAGATGTTTCTCTATTCCAGTTATTTATAGGATCTTCATCTGTACCAAGAGATTGAACACCAGGTATTAAATATCTAGTAAGATCTATATCTCTTTGTTTAATTCCTCCACCTGTATTATTATCTATGTTATAAGAATAATCATAGTTAGCTCTAGAATTATATGACATTGCATAATTCTTTCTTGTAATACCATTTACATAGATAGTTAAATATGCTTGATATGCTGTAAACATCACACCCAAACTTTGTGGGGTGCTTAGTTGAGCCATAGTTCTTGAACTATCCAACGCATCTTGTTGGGCCTCTTTAGAAAGAAGCTTATAGTTAGCATTATCTTTAACTTGCACCCAGTGAGCTTTACCTGCACCAAACATTACACTCTCAAGTTTTAACACGCCTCCCAAGAACGGTTGACCAAAAGATGTTTCTGGTGAATTAAATACTTGTCTGTATGAAATCTCTTCTTGTTCTTCAATTGAAGGTTGAGGTTTTTCCTCTTTACAACCTAAAGAGGATCTTCTACTTTTTGTTCTTCTATTTCTCCAACTACCAGTGCTTTGTTGATTCCCTTCATAATCATAACCTATTTTAACCCCTGGAGGATCTTCTACTTCTCCAGGACCAAACACTTGCTCTTCCATTAATGTTTTTCTTGGTCTACAACAATCTATCCAACCAATAGGTGTCCATACTCTCCCACAATATATATCATTGACTATACCCCCTACTTTAGTAATTACTGTAACCTTTTCACTACCTTGAATATTTGCAAATCCATCGTCATTCATAAACCTAGTCCTGGAAACTTCAGAAACATAAGGTGTATCATTCCAGTCAGTAAATGGATCTTTCCATTCTATTTCATGCCCACAAGAAGTAAGTTTATTATCAGTAAAACATCTCCACACATCATAATTACCAGGACCAATTACCATCTTACCTAAAAGTGGAACAGGTCTTGTCAATGAGCAAATTTCAACAACTTCATCTAATTGTATTTCTGCTTGTGTCACCTTACCATTTAAAGCACTAGTGTATTCAAATACACCTGAAGTTCCATTTACTTCAACTTGAATATCATTAATAATGCTTGAAAGCGAACTCAGATCATTTTCTTCTGAAGGTAGATATATTAACCATGCTTCAGAGTCAGCTGACCAGGCATTATTGTTAGCTAGCACATATGGATCTGTACCTAAATCATTATATGGATAGTTAGGGTAGAAATAATCTTGTTCATCTCTAGTATACTTATTTACATTTCTAAGTATACCTTTTGCAATAACAGACTTATTAGTTCCTCTATCAGCTCTTACAATCTTATAAGAAACAATATCATCTTTCTGATCTTGTGTTAAGTCAGAACCTTGTATTAAGGCATTTATTTGTGTATTGTCTATTCTAACTCCAATAGGAAATATTGCATCATCCTGCATTGCAGGTACAATTTTATTATTGTCATAAACAATCTCTCCATTTTCAATGATAGGACTTATTAATACATCTGGAAATTTATGATGTCTAATTGGTTGCCCAGCTAAGTCTCCCCACACATCTTCTTCACAAGGATATTCTTCTGTTGACTCCCAGTATGAAAATTCACCATATTCCCAAGGCCCTTTATAGTTAGGCTCAGACGAATACCCTTCTGATATCCCTGTAAGAGATCCTGTATTGTAAATTTTCCAATAAGGTTTATACCCTGTTGTTCCTGTAAAGTAATCAGGCTCTCCAATAAAATCATTATTAGTATCAGGAACATCTGGAAAGTTTTCACTACCTCCTATTTCTCTTCCTGGAATATGAAAACCATCTGTCTGTTTACCGTTCTTTAATAAGAACACTACTTCAAAAGCATACACTTCATCACGCATGTATCCACGTAAATCTACAGCATTTATTTCATCTGCATAATTTTCATCTGCAGGGATTCTATGTGTTTCCCAATTAAGAGTTATTTGACTTGCAATAGATTGATAATTAATTCTATCAATAGATGTAAGGTTATCCCACACAAGAACATCTTGTACAGCTGTAACATCTTGAGCTATATCGTAATATGGAAACTTTTCAAAGATGTCTATCATTGAAAGTCTTAGAGCTGTTTCATCTCCACCTGTGTAAGTTATTTCTCTTGAAGACTCTTCAATACTATATGTCCCTACAAGCTCTACAGAAGATATATTATTAATTGTTTTTATTACAGCTAAGTTATAATACTCAAACTGTCCTGATAAATCTAAATTAGATACACCTACAACAATAGACTTACCTACTTGATAATCAAAGTTTACAGTTGTTTTAAACTCGTCAGAGATAGGAAGTGGATTTGTTACAGAGTAATATGAAGTAAGTTCATTACCGATTGCATCTGAATACTGTACTGCAAACTGATATGTCCCTGCTGTTAAATTACCTATGTTTCTAACTTGAGTTATCATTAGTTGAGGTATTCTAAAGTTAGGCTGAATCTTAAGTTGATTACAGTCTAAAACCTCAGTCTCTACAGCATTGCAAAGACTATCTGAAACAAGTTCAATTTTATAAGGTATGTTTTCTATATCTAAATACCTTCTAGGGTTAATCCCATCTGTCCAATAAAGTTCTGTTGTACAATTTGTTATCCTGTGTACAATCTTAGGAATAGGATTTTTTATATTAAAGTTTAAACAAGGAGCATTTACAAGGGATTGGTATTGACAATTGTTATTGTCCATAAATCCAATCTCACTATCTCCTGTAGATGGATTAACTAAAAAGAATATATTCTTACGTTTCTCAGGAATAAAATGAGAACCTATAAGTTTATAACCTGTAGGAAAATCAAGACATAACTCATTACCTGGCTCATTCTGATAATTAACAGAACTAGAGTCAAAGTTTTCAACTGCAGCATTTAACGCATATGTTAATCTTCCAGGACCAACTTGAGAAATTGAACTATCTAAGTTTAATCCTGCTCGTGCTGCTGCTGGGTTTAAGCGAATATTACCAAGCTTCTTTTTACTTTCAGAATCTTTTTTTGATTGCTGTTTAGCCATAATTGTTAGTTATTACGTCTTCTTCTACTACCGTATCTATTTGTACGAGTTGGAAGCTCATACATATTAAATCTATTAAGATCTTTTTTAATTCTTCTTTGCTTTTCCCAAGGTGTTTGTTTCTTAACTTCAGTTTCTGCTTCAATGTATTTCTCATTATATTCTTGTTTATAATAAGCTAACTTTTGTTGCAGTTGATTAAACGTCTCATCATTTGTTTGATTAGTTAATGTTTCAAATACTTTAAACTTAAGAAATGCTTCAATGTATTCAACCACACGATAGTTATCAGGAACTAATTGATTTCCTGTATCATCATATTCTGTAGAATAAAAAAGTAAATGTATTACAGCGTTTCTAAAGTTTGTTACAAATTTATTATCTCTAATATCAAAAGAATCATAAGTAGAAGATCCAGGAGTGAACTGACGAACTGGTGGGGCAAAATTATTCCAATCATTTCTATAAGAAACATCACATTGTTTTCTAGTAGATATATTACCTGGTTTAAGTAGATAATCATATCTATAAGATCTAGCTATTTCATTGTTTGTTTTATATACAGCTTGAACTAATGTAGGCATACATGTACCATCACAACTTGGATGTTGACACTCAGAGTTATTACAAGGTGTACCCCCTATAGTTAATGGTGAGATTTGAATAGTTGTTGCATTTGCTGCTTGTGAATAAAATGATGTAGCAGAAGGATAAGGATTACCAGGCACCTCAGCACACATCCAAGCTTCTCTAACAGCATGAAAGTTATCTGGTAACCTTGCTTGAAAGTCCTCAACAAATAAAACTTCTTCGCTAATGACATAAGTAGTTCTACCTAACTTCTTTAAACATTTGTCTAAGTAAGTAGGAAAGAGTAAATCATCTACAGCTCCTGTGTCAAAGTAACTTTTAAGTTCTTCTTTTACAGTAGCATAGATAGGCTCTGGTGAAATAAAATTGTATTTATAATAGTATGACATAGCTTATTTTTTCCATTCATTATATATGTGTTGGTATTTATCGTCAGTTTTTATGTAGTGTGACAATAGCCTTGATGTAAGTCTAGAGGGTTTAAAATACCATAATTCAGAATTTCTAAACCTAGCACTATCTTTAAACCACATCCATCCAAAAAAGTATCCTTCTGTGTGATAGTTAAAGTTGTATATAACCTTTCCTTTTTCTTTAGTCTTTTGCCAATCTATAGGAAGGTTGATAAACTCTTTACCGTCTTTATCTTTTACTCTTCTTCTCTTCTTTTTATTTATAGAGAATTCTCCAATACTTCCAACAATCTTTACTTTTTCACCTGTCTCTAATATATAGTGTTTAAACGCATCGTTATATTGATACACTATATTTCTCCATTCATCAAAAGATAAATTCACCAAGGGGTGTTTCTTACAGAAATTATTGTAGTTATCTTTACTTGCACTTCTCCAATCAACAGAGACTCTAGCCATTTGTTATTAGTTTGTAGGCTGTGCGTTAGATGCTTGTCCGTCTATACCTTCATTACTCATATCTGTTTTGATTTGGAAATAAGTAGATAATAGTTTTGTAGAGGTCATTGCAAGGGCTTGTTGTTCTAAGTACCCAGGTATAGCATATTCTTTATCTAGTGGATTTTTACATAAATCCTCTAAAGAATAATCTGTACCACATTCACAATCTGGATACATTATCTCATTAGGTACATCTTCTTCAAACAACGCTACCAACCTTATTGATTTTAATAAAGGATTACTTACATATAAGTATCCATTAGATATCCAAAAATAGCTTTCCTTTTTAATTATTCTAAGCTTTAATGTATTTAGATATCTATTTACTGTTATTTCTTTTAACTTTTTACCTTTGCCTCCCATAGCATTTATGGAATACACACCTTGAATTACATATTGATAATTACCTTCTGATATTCTTGGTAACTTAAATTTAGTTCTTGCTACAGTGCAAGGGTCAGCATACTCACAACATTCTGAAATAGGAACTTCTACCATCTCTAAACAAGGAATGGTGGTGAATAATGTATCACTAGCCCACAATCTTCTTAAATTAGTTTCTCTTTTAATTAATACTAATGCATTATTTTTAACTTCAGAAGCAATAGCCCTGTCAGTAATCAATGCGTCAGTTGATAATATCTTATGCGTAGAACGCACATCTGAAACTAATTTTCTTAATGTTGCCATAATTATATTCTTTCTTCAAATTCAGCCACCTTGCCTACTTTAAAGTCATAGACTAAAGCTAGGGCAGCTCGTACACTATGTACAAAGTTGTTATCTTTATGCCATCTATCTGTACCAGATAAACTAGGCATTTGTTGTATTCTAACCCCCTTTATTTCTTTAGCCATATAGTGATGTTTATCACCAGTGTGAACTTCTCTATATGTAGAATCTCCAAACCATTTACTATACTTTGGGTGTGTTGCAAATAACAAAGGCAGTGCCTCTATTTTACAATTACCATGATGGAAACCAATGAACGTATTACCTATTACAGTTGCTTTTACTAAGCCTTCTTCTCTATCAAAAAATACATCTGGCTCATCTTGAAAGTATACATCTAGCGCATGTGCTAAATAAAATGATTTAGTTCTATCATGATTACCTTGAACCAATATCACTTGAACATCCAAAGAGTTTGACTTTAACATCTTAATGGTGTCTACAAGAATGGAAAATCCTAATTCATACTCAGTAGCATAATCTAATATGACATCTTGAGGTGTTCCATTTGTTGTTTGATTTTGATAATTATCTGTATGAAAGAAATCATTTGATATAGGAAATACCACTCTATTTATATCATATACTGATTTAACTTTGTCTATTAGTTTTTGAGCTACGTTAATAAACCTAAGAGCTCTAGTTCCAGGATCATTATCCCCATCTACATATCGCTTTGCTAAATGAAAATCTGAAAGAGATAACTCAATATCTACAAGATCTTTGTGATCATTTCTTTCTGGTGCAGGGGTTGGAATGTAGTTTGACTTATAGTTTTCTAAAAACTGTTTAAAGTCTTCTGGTGTATAATCTTTAGGTTGTTTTCTTTTAGAAAATACCGAAGATGTAAACTTTCCACTAGGGAGTAGTTTAGACCAGTAGTTAGTAATTATATATTTAGATAGATCTATCTTATGTAATGCAGCTAAATCTATTTCGCTTTTTGGTTCAAAGTCTAAAGTAACAGTACTTTCTATTGTACCCTTTTCTTTGTTTACCTTCTTTACAAATTCTAATTCTTCAAACTTACTTGACTCTTTTGTAAATTCTTCTAAAGGATCTTTACTTTCCTTTTTAATATCTTTTAGCAAATCATTAACTTCATCTTCTGTAATTTGCAACTTCTCAGCGTAAAACTTTTTACTCTTCTTCCAAGCTAACATTGACTTTAACTGGACGAGTAAATCTTCAGAGTAGGACATAGTATGTGGTTTTAGTTAAATGTGGTAAATATATAAAATTTATTTTGGATATCACAAATAAATTTACTAAACCAGGTTATTATTTATAATCAGATTAGTTATAAATAAAAACTCCTAGAGCTACTAATAACCCTAGGAGAAGCCTTGTAAAACCAACAAAACAAGACTTTTTATATATTAATATCAATATCTAAATATATACCTTTATCGATTGCCATAATCCTAATAATTGTTGACAGGTTAGGTACTTGATCTGTTACATATCCGTCAGGGTTGATCTTTCCTAATAATTCATCTCTCGTTACATTTGTTGCAAATGGAGCTGTGAAGTTATTTATGTCTGAGTAGATGTTAAACAAGTGAAGGTCTGTACCTATTGTATTTATTTTTATTAAGCCTGTCATATCAAATTATTAAAACGTGATTGATACATTCTCAAAGTTTGTACACGTTCCAGTGTTCTGAATTCTGAGTATTGTTGTAGCTGGATTACACCCAACGTCAACACCAGCTGCTGCCTGTAGGGATGATATTGATACACCAGTGGCTATAGGGGTTGAGAAGAAATCACTGCTTTGATATATATCACAAGGTCCTGAGCTGGCTCCAACTAGTCCTGTTATTTTTATGTTTGCTGTAAATGCCATATTATTATTTTTTTAAGATTTATAGATTAACAAATACTTATTGGTCCACTAACTTGACCACCAGTTCCAACTGTAAACGCATAGTCAACTCCTGGTTGTGGGGTACTGTTAAAAATGTGCCATCCTCCATTTCCTGCAAAAAGAGTAGTGCCTTGAAAATTTGTGTAAATTAAAGAGTTAGTAGTTGGTGAACCAGAGCTATTAACATTAGTTACCCAAACATCAAGAGTTGTACTTTGGCCACATGCAGCTATAGAACTAGATTGTGGGCTAAAACTCATCAACCCCTGATACAAAGACACTGTAGTAGTAGTAGTAGTAGTTGCTGCAGGCCCAGTTATTGTTATAGTACCTAAATCACAATTTGCTACAGCACTGGTTGTAGTAGTAGTGGTAGTAGGTGCTGCTGTAGTAGTAGTGGTTGTCGGTGCAACAGTTGTTGTTGTAGTAGTAGTAGGAGCTACAGTAGTTGTTGTTGTAGTAGGTGCAACAGTAGTTGTAGTTGTTGTAGGTGCATCAATGTCTCCTATTACATCAACATACTGTGTACCAATTGTTTTAGTAAAATTAAAGCTAGAAACAAGTGAACCACTTGCAGTTTGTACATCATTCAATACAACAACACTGTCTAAAGTTGCTTTATTTATAAATGCATTAGTTCCTGCTCTGCTATTTGTTACATTTATTACTACATTAGCTCCATTTTGAATTAGAACATCGCCTCCAAGAGGGTTAGCTGCACCAGTAATTGAACCTGTAGCTACTACTACACTATTTGCAAGTATTTCTATACTGACAGTATCTATTGCTAGTGGTGTGGTTGTCAAAAGATCCCATGTTAACTTATGAAGATTTTCTGTTGTAGTGGTTGTTGTAGTTGGTGCCACTGTAGTTGTGGTGGTTGTTGTCGGTGCTACTGTAGTTGTAGTGGTAGTGGTAGGAGCAACAGTTGTTGTTGTAGTTGTCGTGGGTGCTACAGTTGTAGTAGTAGTTGTTGTTGGAGCTACCGTTGTTGTTGTTGTTGTGGTAGGTGCAACAGTTGTCGTACTAGTAGTTGTCGGACAATTAGTTGGCAAGTCAATACAATTCTCACATGTACCAGTAGAGCAAACTCGTATAATGGTTGCTCCCATAGGAAGTGTAACTGTATATCCAGCTACTAAATCAGCAGCTGAAACTTGTGTTTCAAATGGAGATGCGAATCCATCTGCATTTGAAAATAAATCAAATGGTCCAGCAGCGCCTCCAGGGGGAATGGTTAAGGTTATTTGTATTAACATGTCTTAAGGAATTAAAGTTGTTGTTGTTGTTGTGCTTTCTAACACTATATCTATATAATTAACACATTTACCTGTACTTTGCACTCTTACAGTGCTAGTGTAGTCTGGAACTAATGTAGAACTATAGCCAGCTAATAAGCTAGCTTTAGGTACACTTGTTTCAAAAGCAGTGCTAAATCCATCAATGTTTGAATATAAATCAAACACTGTAGAATCAGCACCTGCGATAGTTAATGTTAAAAGTACAGTCATAATTATGAACAGCAGTTATTATTAATGGTTGTTATTTGATTGTTTATATCAATTATTTGTGCTTTCATTGCAGCAATTTCTTGAGTATTTTTAACTTGTTGAACTTGTAACGAACAAAGAAGTTGATCAATTTTAGACAGTGCAACATTTAATGTGTCACATGCTTCTATATTTGTACATGGAGTTGTAGGTCCATCATACACAACTGTGCTTGATAAAGGACCTTTTGTTCCACAAGAGTTTGAGGAGCAGTTGCAAGTCGAAGTACATCCACAAGGACTATTTAGAACTACATCAGTGCAGCAAGGGTTTACAGGTAAGTATGCCATTTTGTTTTTATTTTAAGGTATGTAAATTATATAATATACTCCAAGTCCAGGTTGATAATTTATATGAGGCTGTCCTCCACCAGTTGAATTAATACTAATGTTTGTTGCAGAAGATGCTGTAGTATTGTTAGGTGAAGCAGTACTCTGAATCTGTAAAGTATCATCATTTGGTGCTCCTCCCCCAGCAGCTTGTATATAATCCCCAACTACTGTTCCATTTCTTGCTGGAAATGTATGAGTGTGTTCAGGATCAGTAACACTGTGAGAGTGAGCTGGAAGTTCTCCAGTAACTAACGCAACAGTATTTAAGCCATTAGTACTTCCTATTGAGTAAGTTGGATTAGTTGATGATGGTTCAACTACTGGTGACATTGCTGGACCTAACATACTTCCGTCATTAGTTCCAATTAATGCTCTACCTCTTAAATCAGGAGTTCCATTGTTACCATTACATAAAAATATTCTAACCCAATCTCCTACACCTGCTCCACTAGCATCAAAATTATTAAGAAATGCTGAGCCACCAGAACCAGCTACAATTGAAAAAGGAACCATCCTATTAGCAATAAGCTGTTGACTTGGATCATTTTGTATATAGTTTTCAATATACGTATTAATCTCTGATATTTTAACATACGTATTATCTACAAAGGTAATAAAATTTGTTAGATCTTCCGCTAGTAAACAAACTTTATCTATAACAGCTTGTAAAACTGCTTCTGTTGATGTTGGATCAGGGGTTGAGATAGTACCAGCGATGCAATTTAGATCATATGTTACACCAGAACCACCACCTTGTCCTCCACTATTAGTAATTTGTTCTTCGAGGCTACATAAAAACTTTACTATTCCTGCTAAGTAGTTATTTAATGAAAGAGGATTACAATCATCTAGTTCTGCTTGTAGACTTGGACATATGTCCGTTGGTGGAACTACAGGAAATATTCCTGTTCCATCAAGAGTTGAAGTTAGAAAACCTATTATTGACTGCTCTACATATGATAGAGAGTCTCCATTCTGTATTCCTAGGACAGGAACATCTACTCCTGTATATTTAACGCATTTGTCTGATGTTATTTCAGTACATCCGTTATAGCAATTTGAACAATTATTTGACATGGTATTTATATTTTAACAAGGGTTATCTAATGTGTCTGTTAGACCAACTTGCCAGTAAGTTGCTCCTCCACATTCTTTATTTATTTGATCACTTCCTCCAATTTCTGTTACGTATTCTATTGAACTTTCGTTCACAACAGTTAGTAAATCATTGGCACTAAGGTTGGTAATTCCTAATTGACTAGCTACTTCATCTATTCTGCAAGCCCAGCCAACTTGGTATGAATTAGCTCCACCATCACATCCAGAACTACCTCCAGCAAAAACTAATCCAATCACTTTTATAGTTCCTCCTATATTAGCAATTAAACCTGATCCTGAATCTCCACCTCTTACTGGATTACAACAAAAACCTTCAGTTGGAGACTGTGATGTAGGATTTTCTAAGAGAGGTTTAAAGTATCCTATAATATCTTCCATTTCAATTAATGTACAACCTCCAGGATTTGATTGTGAACATGATCCATTTTGATTTGAATAATTAATATTAAAACTCCCAGTTGTTGTAAAAATTCTCATAGGACAACTGCTTCCACCTTTAGGACCTGTTGTTCTCCCTGAGCTATATAATTCTGGATTGCTTGTTAATGCATTATCTATTTCTGCAGTTGTAGCAAAAGGAAGATTATTTGTAATAATTGAATCTAATCCAACTTGTTTAAAACTTTCATTAAGATCTATAACATTTTCGGTTAATGAAAATAATGCAGCATCTACGTTATTTGTTATTCCTGAAGTTTTTGGATGAATGGGAACATACCTTACTCCTCTTCCAATTATATTTGCTGAAGTAAAATACTCTGACCAACTACCTCCAGCAACAGTTCCTTCAGTTCCTTGGTATACATTGTTTGTTGGATCATAGTCGTTTTGTATGTTATAAGTTAGGTCTCTGGAGTTTGTGTAAAATGCATTTGCAATAGTAACATGATTATTACTAAGACCTAGGATTGCGCCTGAGGAAACATCTTTTACAACTAAACCAAATGTACCAACACTACTTGATGTATTGTTTGTACTTATAGATAAACCACCTCTAATAGGTCTTGTATATGATCTATTAGGTATTGATGCGTCTCCTGCATTTTCACCACAACCATCGTTGCAAGTAAGTACCTCTGGTTGAGTAATTTCTACAACATCCGTTTTAATGGTCTGACTTCCAACTTTTACTTCATTTGGTATCATTTCTTCAGCTGATAGTTCTGATAAAGGTTTTTTCTTTTCAACACCACATATAATACCTAGTTCTCCTGTATTGACTCCATTAGATACTTTATATCCATACCACACAGAAGTGAGTCCTAGATTTGATCTACGAACCTCTCTTAATTTATCTTTTATTTTTTGTGTTACTTTCATAATTTATTTACGCTGGTGTTATAGGGTCAAACTTTATCCATATTGTATTTGGAGAACCTGGAGGTAATGTTGTTACACTAGTGGTAGTTGTTGTAGTTTCATTTGTTGGAATGAAAGATAAGTTTGAACTACATTCACCTGAATTAGAAAAAGCTCTAAGATATGAATTATTAGATACTCCTTCACCAAAAAATGCTGTATTGTCATTTATTACCGTAGCATTATAAGGAAAAGTTGTATCTATTTCATATAACTTAATACCACTTACAAGTAAATACATTTTATCTTCAAAAACAAATGATGTATTAGTAAAGTTGTTTATAAGGTATCCATCTGGAGATGTACCAATTACTTGTAAAGATGATGTATCTATTTCCAACTCTGTAGCTCCACTAGGATATTCTATTTGAGCTAAGTAATACTGATCACCAAAATCTTCTGTATCTTGATATGTGTATATTATTTTATTATTTGAAAACAATGCACCTGTCCAGTAATAGGTTTTCTGATTTAAAGGAAACAAGAACGTTATTGTAGTTGTACCATCTATATTTATAACTAGTTTATATATTTTACCACTGTAATTAACGTTTGACGGATTATACGAATTTAGTAAAAGAGTGTTATCATCTATCGCACAAAGATTTGTTGCAACCCAAGCTTCACCAGCAGGAGGAGTAGGTGTTACTACCTCATCAATATACGTTAAACCTTGTGATATATCGTATCTTTTTATACTAATAATATTAGTTGCAGTGTCTATAGACGTATAAAACAAAGTGTTCTCTGAGCTAAAATTACTTCTCTTATAATCGCTTACAAACCCAAACCCATTTGAAAGAGATTGTGGTAAGTATGTATTATTTATTGGGTTATATATAAATACTGTATCAATTCCAGCTGATCCTCTAGAAGGGAATGCCCATGTACAGTTTTTTTCAACTTCTAAACAACCTAGTAATAATGGTCCTCCTGTTGGAGCATCTCCAGACATAGTTAGAACTGTATAGTTTTCATCAGAAGATATAATAAATTCTCCATCACCTTCAGTATAAAGATCTGGTACACCTCCACCTATTTTATTTCCTTGCACCTGAACATTACAACCAGTGCTTATAGATATAGTAGGTATCCCTGTATTTGTATTAAACTCATAAACATCTCCACCACTGAAGTCAGGTTGAGTATTAAGTACACCAGCTCTAATAGGAATATTGTTAACAGGTTGTGGGAATGTTAAAGTGATACTAAAATCATCACCTTGAACTCTAGATATTACGTTTGGTACGTTAGTAGGATTAGATATTCCACTACAGCCACCTTGAGCTACACCACCAGCAGCAGTTCCTGAGCCTAGAGATTCAAGGTTTCCTTGAGCGCTAGCTATAACTTGCATTCCTGCATATGTAAATGTAGCAGGTCCTGTATATGCAACCTCACCACCAACAATTTCAGTTAGCGCAGGTATCCATGCAGCTCCTTCACAATCTTCATATTTAATGTCAACATTTGCACAACCAGTTGATGTGTGTATCCAAACTGTATCATCAGCAACTGTATCTACAAGTGTTGCAGAATATGGTGATGTTTGAGCTATGTTATAAACCTCAAGAGTTTCTGGTTGAATTACTTGTAGTAATCCATCTACACCCCAAACAGGCATAGCTTTACTTTGGTAAGTCCAACTGTCAGTAAAGTCAGGAACACCTGCGTCTTGTAAATTAATTAAAGGTACATTTTGCTGCTCTAGTGGCCAGTTGCTAAGTGTGAGACCGTTAAGTTGCTTAATGCGATTACTTCTATATAGGAAACCAACTTCTGGAAAGAATTCATCTGAATAAACCCTACAAGAAACAATAACGTTATCATCATTAGTAATAAACATTCCTGTAAGTTCTTTTTCTGAACCTCCAGTACTTCCAAAAATATTTAGAGATGCTTGGTCTAAACTATTACCCTGATTTAATGTAATGTTACCAGCTTGAGATATATCCCAAGAGTAAGCGCTAAAGTTAGAACCTCTTTCACCAAATCCTACAATTATTGTTTGATTATCAGAAGTTACAGCTATTGTAGATATGCTACTTTCACTTCCAGCATAGAGAGCTCCACTTATAATTGTCATTTCTCTAACGTAAGATAGAGTTGGTGTAGCACCAGATGTATTTATGTCCCATTCTCTAATGTAAACTATATCATCATCATCGTTCTTTGTGTCATTTTCTTGCACAATGCTAGCTAACCATAATTTATCTTCTGTAGAACATATTGGTCTGTTTATTCCTACAGTTTGAGTAAAGTCATTAGGTACTAGCACAGCAGTTGATGAATTAGTGTTAAAGTCGTATACAGCAATTTCTCCTGGATTACCACCATAAGTTGACCAAGTACATGGAGAGAATAGTGGGTAAGCAGTAGTTGTTGTTGTAGTGGTTGGTGCAATTGTCGTAGTTGTTGTACTTGTACTAGTACTAGTAGTAGTAGTTACAGGACAAAGAATCTCTCCTGTAAAATTACAATCTGCAGCAGGGCAAACAATTGTTCCACTAAAGTCACAATTCTCATAAGGACAAAGAATCTCCCCAGAGAAATCACAGTTTGGTGTAGAACAGTTGTATATATCTGTTGTAAAAGGTGTACATTCTGCACCTAAATCTAATAATCTAACAGTTGTTGTTCCATCAGGAGCTACGGCTTCATAACCTCCTAAAAGATCAGCGTTGCTTATATTTTGTGCAAATGGTGTAGTAAAACCATCAACATCAGAGTACAGATCAAAAGGACCTGACTCTGCACCTGCGAAACTTAATGTTATAAATATTATCATTTTCTTTACTTACTTTATAGGTTATAACCTAGTTGGTTTAATGCATTCTTTATAGTTTCAAACCATTCATTTGGTTGTGGGTATGATGGAACATTTCTAACATAAGTGATTCTTGTTGGTTCACCATTTGACTCCGCTACCAAGAGTTGTTCATTTGTGTACGCATACATTTCATTTTCTGCATTTGCTCCACTTTCTAATCCAGTAGAAAGTTCTTCATAGTCCTCTCTACTAGCACTACCAGACATTGTATAGAATATACCTCTATATATTGTGGTATTTCCTGCAGCTGTTTCCAAATCAGATATAGTAGTTTTTACAAAAGTTACATCATCTGTAATATTTGGGTCTGTCTGAGTTTGTCTATTATCCCAATCACTGAACTGTCCAGTATAAGCTATACTAGAATCTCCAAAAGACTGAAATATAATATTATCTGCTCCCTCAAATTTTCCTCCAGGAGATGTGTCTATAGGTAGTGCGTTATTATTACCTGCATTAGCTAAATATTTTATTTGATGTTCAGTTCTATCACTTGCATAAATTAAATGAGAATCAAATGCATCTGATCCATTTGTTGCAGGATCTGTATTACCTTCACCTTCAGTTAGTCCTGTTGCATAATAATCCTGTAAAATATTTCTAAGATTACCTTCATTATTATAATCTGCAGTTTTTGCTGAAGAGCTAAGTTTAAATGTTAATACAGAATTAATACTTGTTGTTATAGAGTTATTAACTGTTATTATAACTCCATTAAGGTTAACTATTTCTGTACCTGAAGGAACTCCTTGTCCAGTCACTTCCATTCCTACTTTTAAAAAGAATCTAGAATTAAGAGTCTCGCCATTTACATCATCAATATATATCATATCATCTTGTGACGTTCCTTCAAATAGTACAAAATCTGTGTTTGATCCATCGTAATATTCTTCTAACGTTGCCCTAACAATAGAACAACTAGATACATCTGAAATTCTCTGTGTATCATAAAAAAATGATGAACTTGTATCTATATTAAATACAAAATACGTATTTGGGTTCCAGGTTTCAGGTGGAGCTGTAGTTGTTGTAGTTGTTGTTGAGTTACATCCAGCTATTATTTGCTGTTGTATTTCTGCTGAACTTGCATTATTACTCCAACCTCCACCAGTTTGTTCTGCTAATTCTCTCCATGGATATATACCATCTACAACAGGTGAAGAACCTTGACCTCCTCCTACTTTATCTACACCCTCACCTAAAACAAAATATTTAATTCCATTTGCCTGAGCATATGTAATCATATTTTGTATGCCTTGCCAAGTAACTACGTCAAAATAATCTCTAGTGCTTCCTGGAAGTTGATCAGTTAATATAACAATATGTTTTGCAACATTTGCTCTAAATGCTCCTGCAAAATTTGATTCTGTAACTAATTTAGCTGCATAGTCAGTAGGTTCAGAAGCATACAGACCTGCACCCATTTGAATACATGTACCATCTACACCACCATTTAATTTTTGAAGTTGTTGATTAAATGTTGCTTGATTATTGTCACCGAATAATTCCCAAGCAGTAATAAATTGATAGACATCTAAATCTCCAGTATTAGCTGGGTCCATACTTGGATTAGGACCATTTATAATTTTTTGTACATTAGGTAAATTTATGTAGTCTGAACAATTTAAATAATTAGGAAAGGCATTTGCGTTTTCGTCAGCACTGATTAAAGCTAATCTATATCCACCAGCACCTGACTGAGTATAAATAGCATTTACAATACCCCCTATTCCTAATTTTACATTATCAATTATGTCACCCATTGATTGAGTATAATCAACTACAAATGCTACATCCAGCCCATCTGTACATGAGGTATCTTCTGGGGCAACTGTAGTTGTTGTAGTTGTTGTTGGTGCAACACCACCACATGCATATAGATCAAATACTACACCAGCTAGTGGAAGATCAGTATTGTTACTTAATACTAATCTAGATATACCTCCTGCTTCTGGTGAAATAACAGTAATTCCACTTTGTAGACTTGGGCTAAATTGTACACCTGTTAAGTTAACTTGATTTTGATTAACTTGTGTTGTTTCATATGTAGCCTCAACCTCATTTGGAGTACAGCTAAGTAATGTCTGGCCTATAATAGGATCTAAACATCCTACAGTTACAGTTTCTACATCACCTAGGAAACTACTATATCCATATCCAGCACTAATAAGCGCTATAGAGACTACAGGTGGATCAAACTCTAAAGTTAGTTCTCCTCCTACCAATAAAGGAAATTGAGTCTTATCAGAAGTATTATATGTATTAACTAATGCTCCATCACACACTTCCTCTGTTCCAGGATCTGTTAACAAAGTAGGAGAAATTGGTGGTCCTGTATATGTTGTAGTTAATACTACACCATTAGTTAATGTTTTTGTTCCGTTTCCTGTTATGCCATTAGGGAAACCTTCTGGATTATTTGTATTAAAAGGTTCTTCACACTGAGGTGGTGGTGGAACTTCTCTAACTTGGAAACATCCTTCAACTCTACAATCTGGTAAAATTGTTGTAGTTGTTGTAGTAGTTGTTGGTATAATGCATATTATATCTCCACTAAATTCACAAATTATTGCAGAAGTAGTAGTTGTTGTAGTTGTTGGATTTGGTACTATAGGTATAGGACATGTAGTAATTTGACATACTACAGGTTCATTACATCTACTAACACAGCCTGACGTTAAACGAATTACTTTACCAGCAATGTCATTAACTGAAAAAGACCCTCCGTAATGGGGGTTGCAGTATTTGAATGTTAGTATACGTTTATACGCTAACAGTTGAACGATTGTAGCAGCAGGTATACAGTTACCTAACATGAATACAACATCGTTGTATGCACCGTTAGCAAGCTCTGCCAGTTTACAATCTATCTTCTTAAGTAAATCAGGAATCTTGTGACAGTCCTGACAGTTTGTTAATCTTGGTGTTAGCATAATTTTTATTAGAATTACCGTTGCAATGAGCACATAGACCGTTTGTTAACTGACACCCACATCCCACTTTTGCACCACAATTTGCGCACTGAGCCATTTTATCTAAAGTTTATAATATAATTGTTACCGTTACCAGAACAACCACAATTGGTTTTTAAAAATTGATCAAGCATGTTGCTTGCTTTTGTATATAGCTTAAGAGCGTCTTGTTCAGAACAATTATTTGCTGAAGCAAGTGCTCCTTGAATAAAAAAGTTAATTGTGTTTAAATTTACACTAGATTGAGTTCTAAGAGCACTATCGCACTCCATCATATCAAGCTTTAAAAATGCATTGTCAAACTTTTCCTGTAGTTTATCAATACGCATAATAGTCTTCTCAACATAATTTAAATATGCTGGAGCTATTGAATATTTTATTTTGTAAATACCATCAGGTAAGGATTGTTTGCAGCCAGCTTCAGTTATTCCTAAAGTGTCTGATCCAAAAATATTAGTTTGTAATGGTACAAAAGGTAATATTTTTTTACCAAAATTTGGTATTTCTATTTCAATTGTTGGAGCTGATACAATTGGTGGACTGTCTGGATAGACAGACGCATCTGTAACAGCAAGTAACAGAGTACTATAGCTAGGAGGTACTATAATGTCTAATTGTAAATTGGCTGCCATATTATTTTTTTAAAAAAAATGCCAGAGGGTATGAGATAATCCTCTCACCTCTGGCATAGGTTTATGTTAATGTTCTATCCCTACTTCTGACGCTGTTTAAGCAGCAGCAGTAGTCGTAGTTGTAATACAAGTGTTGTCATCATCAACAAGTCCTAAAGCATCTTCTAGGATTGGCTCAATAAGAGCAGCAATTCCACTTGTGTCAGCATTAGGTACAGCAAGAATTACAGTGCTATCTTGGTGAATATAGTCACCCCACTGATAAGCAGACTTATCTAATTGATTGAATCGGATATAGTAGCTATCGTAGACAGTTCCAGCAGTTACATAAGACTCAAAGTTCTCATTGTATCCACCCATTCTATATAGGGATTTTAAATATCCAGCTTGGTAGCTGTAGAAGTTCTTTTCTAATTGCTTGAATTCTTCAGATCCTCCAGAAGCATAAGATGCTTTTTGGACTACAGCAGAAGTAGCAACGATATTACAAGCATCTGCAACAATAAAGTCAGCAGTTGTAGCTGGTCCATCATATATAAATGTGTCAAAATACATTCTGTCATACTCAAATGGGAATGCAGCAACATCACAAGGTTGTCCATATTTAGTTAATGGTTTACCTTGTATACGTAATTTTGTTCCACCAACGTTTTCAAATGTAAAGAAACTTTTGAAAGATACGTTGTCTGGATTATCGCCAGGAGCAGATTGCTCTAACTTAACAATAATTGCGTTAATTAATGCATTTACATTTACGTCAGTACATACATCACCACCACATTCACAACATGGAGCGTTTACAGTTACTGAACGTGTAAATCCATTGAAGTAAAGAGTGTCAATGTAAGAAGAGTGTGCACGTAATGTTAACGTTACGATTTCACCACATTGTACTTTGAAGTCTGTTACATCAGTAATTTGATTAGCAGCAGTAGCACAACCTGATACTTTGTACCATTCTGTTACATTTGAGTTACATGATGCTCCAGCTGTTGGGCATCCTTTAATTTTGTCAGATCTTTTAGATCCTTGTAAATAAGTGTTTGCTCTACCTTGAGCGATGTAAATGTACTTTGCATCACTAGCAGGATTTGCTCCAGCAGCAGCAGTTACAGTTGCATAATTTTGATCAAAGATTCCTACAGTTCCTGCAGTTAAATCTTGAGTCGAACCAGAGCTAGGGACAGCGGTTTGCCCTACTGGCACCACGAATAACGTGGTTAATGAAAAATCAGCCATTGTTTATGATTTAAGGTTAATATTAATTATTATTATTATTCATTTGTTTGTATTCTAAACTGTGCACTTTGTACAGCTGAACTATTTTCTGTATACATTGCAAGATTTTGAACTGTTAGATCTAGAAGTTCATCTTCTAAGTATCCTGCAAGCTCACAATTTTGATTAGTGGATGATGTACCATCCATCATAACATAACCTGCTTTGTTAATATACACAGGATATCTCATATACATTATGTAAATATCTTTGGGAGTAAATGTACCATCAGTGTAAACACTCATAGTGTTAGATGATATAGTATTTAATGTTTCTTGATACTCAAAACTAGGTTTGTAGTGATCATTGTTAAGTAAGAGAGATAAGTCTCCATGTTTACTTAAGTCTTTGTTAATCCATATCTTACGATCTTTGCATTTACCTTTATTAGCTAATACGTAACTGTCAACATAAAACATGTATTCAGGTTTTAGTATAGTTAAATCAGCATCCCATTGATGTAGTTCGGTATTAGTTTCTACTAGAGGTAATGGTTGATTTGTAAAATCTATAACTAAATTTTGTAAATCTTCATACCTTTTTTTAAAAGCATCAAACCCTAATTTGCTAGGGATTGCAAAACCATCAACTTTTTGTTTTATCAACTTAATCTGAGCCTCATTCAAAGCTAAGATTTTATCTTCAAGTTGAATTTGTTGATGCTCGTTAGTTGATAGTTTATTTAGTTTTTGGTCTATTTTGTATAATAAACTATCTACTGGTATCATTTATAAAAGAGTTTTTTAAACTAGCCTCTTATACAGAAGCTAGTTTTTTTGTTTTCAACTTTTTTTCTAGTACTATTAAGTCATCTTGATGATCTTCATCTACTAGATACTTTAATAGTTCATCTTCATCCATTGCTACTTCGTACTCACCTTCGTAAACTTTTCCACTTGGCTTAACTCTGTAGATAGAATGTTGTATTGCTTGTTTAATTAAATCTTTAATATGTAGTAAATTTTCTTTCATGTCAGCAAATCTATTAAAGACTTCAACAGGATTTAAACCTTTAAAGCTTCCAGATTGTACCTCAGATTGTTTCAACATGCTATCAACTTGATTATATACAACTTCTTCTTTTGTATCATCTGTAATAGGAAGTCCAAGAAGTCTTGCGACTTTTCTTTTCTTCTCTATACTCATACTATCAAAACTAATAATAGCTCTATTAATAAGTTGTTTCTTTTTATAAACAATTGCACTTTCAATGTCATCATTTACAATGTAGAACTGCGTGTCTGCTGGAAACTCTCCTCTTTCCCATGCTTGGTATGAAGAGGCAACCGTTGGATGAACTCTTAACCATGAAAAAGCTATTTCTTGAAGAGGTTGACTTAAGTCATAAAAATTATCACCATCTAAAAGTTTTACAGGTTGTATATGAAGTGAATCATTTACTCCTGTAGATAATCCATAGTTCCAGAATTTTGCTCTTGGTCCTAAATCAATCTCTCCTAATGCAGCTTGTAATTTATCTCTAAGTTTTGTTACACGTTCAATTTCTAACTCTTTTTCTGTAGGATCTTGAATACGTTTAATGTAACCAGCGTCAGGATCTATTCCTGTTCTGTATTTACCATCTAACTCTTTATAAGGATATTTAAAAACTCCTGTTCCAGGAATTCTTGTCATACCTTGCTGAGCAAGATTGCTATTCATAGTTTGTAACTGCGAACTATTATATTGTTTCTTAATAGTAGAAACTTTTCCTAATTTACCCATAATGTAGTTTAATTAAATAATTTATTGGTTTTAACTTGTTGAGCACTCTGATTGAACAGGTAGGAACTTAATCCAGTACTCAGTTGAGAAAGTTGCCCCCTCTGAGGAGGGACAGTGTGGGGTGAGGGGACACTTCTCGGATATTGTTACTAGAACTGTGGAATTTCTTCTATCAATACAGTTCTTGATAAGTCTTCAATGAATACATCGCAACGATCCTTCATCCAGATTTCGTATCCTGGGAATTTATTAGCAGAGCTCATTCCTTGAGATTTTGCAAACCCTAAGTGATGACGAGTTCCATCAATATAACCCCAAGTCATAGAAGGAGCACCTTGCATACGTACCTCACGGATATTGTTGATCATTGATCCATCAGATGATGGAGATACATCAAACACCATAAATACAGGAGTAGACTTTTTGTTTTGTCCAAATTCTAAGTTAGTTTGTGGTAAATCTAACTCTTTTAAGTGAACAAGTTCTACACGTCCAGTCTCACGAGTAACCATTGCATCAAATGCAAAGTTATAAGTAATGTTTTGTCCAGACCCTTGCATATATCTGTCTCCAGAATCTGCTGTGAAAGTTAATCCAGAGTTAAGTGCATCATCTTTTAAAGCTTGTTGGAATACATCGAATCCAGCTTCATTGGTATACATTTTAACTCTTCTATCTTTAACGTCCACTCTTCTGTAGAACAAATCTCCAAATACTGAACGAATCAAGTTAGCTGAAAATTCTCCACGGTTGTATTGTACTAAGTTTCCGTTATTTCTCATTCTGTGGTATACACCAGCAGAAGTTCTTTTTAATTCTTGTTTAGAACCATTAGTCTTAACTGTTCCAGGCTTAGCCCAGATCATTCTTTTAACTTTTAATTCTATCATAGACTTACGCATCCAGAATTCAATAAACGGCTCCCATTTAACATCATTACGAGTTAAAGGTAACTGATTACGTCTTTGTGGAGCATATACTAAAATGTCTAGTGCCTTACCAGAAGTGTCACGTAACATTTTATCATCTGCCCATTCTGTAATTTTGTGCTCATATCCATATGCAGAACCTAATGATTCAAACATAGTGATCTCTTCACCTAATCTTGGAAGACCTAATAAATCTTGATCGAATTCTCCAATTGCAGCATCAACTAATTCTAGTTCAATACCTTGTGCTAGGAAAGTAGAACTTACAAAGTCTACAGTTGGGTTATCACTTATTAATGTGAATGTGTAAATAAATCCAGCGTTCCAAGGCTGTGGATCTTTAATTACGTAGAAACGTGGTCCGTATTGACGTGTTCCTACAGAGATGATAGCGTTTTTAGAAAACTCGTTAGTATCAAGTATTAATTGAAACTCTTGTCCATCAATACCAGGCTTAGCCATAGCTGCTGTTGAATCAGGAATATCAATAATTTTTGGGAATTTGTAAGGTACTGCGATTTTCCATTTCCAAGCGTCACTATTATTATCAATGTAATAAGGAGTACTCTTGTTAATCATGTCTAGAAAATCATTGCTGTACAATGAAGATTGAGTATACAGACTGATGATTTTTTTATCATAGTCCGCAGGCTCAGTAGAGTGGAAAGACTCTAAGTGATTTGCATCTGTAAGCTTACCTACAGCACGCTTGTCCATAGACGCTACTCGTGCATAAGTAAAACCAGTTAGACCTGGGATAGTTTGAATTGCCATTTGTTATTCGTTTTTTGTTATTAATTACTATTTATATAAACCATGAATTAGGTTTTGTCTTTTTATTAGAAGAAGCTGTCTTGCTTCTAGTTACTTGTCTAGCTACTTCTCCGAACAGTTGATTAGACTTTTTAGTCACACCTGTTCTTTGTATAGTAGATAGGGTGGGATCTTTTTCTAATATCTTAAGCAAGAGTCCTACTTTTACTTTCATTTCATGATTCTCAGGTCTTTTTAAATCTAAGATAGAACGATCGAAATCAGTAAGATTTTCTCCAGCAGGAGTTTTCCATTTGTCTACTAATAGGAAGTCTTGTAGTTCGTTTGCTAAATTAGGATTGATTGGAATACCATCAAATTCTTTTTCTTTTAACTTGTCTGAAAGAATATTCTGAACGTTTGCAGTATACTGATTCTTAATTTCAGTTTTTTGCTGCTGTATTTGTTCAGCTTCACTTTCTATTTGTTGAAGCTTCTTAGCTTCTTTCTTTACTAATACCTTATGATGTCTAGTAGATACGGCTTCTAAATCACCGTAATTTTGTAATCTTTCAATTTCTTTACCTATGTCTTCTTGTTCAAATCCCTGATCTGCAAGTGCTTGTTTCATCACTGACATCTGGTTATTTTCTTTAGATAAATCCATTTCAGTAAAACTTACAATTTGATTGTATGTATTGAAATATTGTTTAGGATCTACACCTTTTACAAAGATAGAATCAAATGCATTTTGGTAATCTTCACCAAATTGACCAATGAAGTTTTGAACTATTTCAGATGCTCCTTTTTTCTTCTCAGCATTGAATCTTTCTAGAAACTCTTCTGGTGTGTTAATGGAAACTTCTTCATCTTCTTCTTTATTAAATACACCTAAATTAAATAGGTCATTTGATAAAGCTGTGAATTTATTATCACCGTCATCTTCATCATCAGTTGTATCATCTAAAGTTTCACTAGCTTTCTTTAAATTATCTTTTGAAGGATCTACAGTAACATCATCTTCATCAACGCTCTCTTCACTTTCTGTTAAAAAGTCAGCGATCATTGATTCTCCTGAAAGTTTATCTTCTTCTGTTTTACCATCTGGACCACTTGGTGGTGTGATATCTTTTCCTTTTGGTGGATCATTGTTAACCTCTCCTTTTGGAGGTTCAACTTCATTCACTATAGGTTCAATATCCTCAGGGTTACCTGAAGCTGTTTCTGGAGCAAATAAATCATTTAATAATTGGGTATCTCCTGCACCAGTTTCGACAGTATCTTGAATACTGAAATTACCGACTTTATCTAAATTATCAGACATATGTAGTTATATTTTATTACGTATTTGGTTTACTTATTGTAAAAGTATAAGAAGAGTATTTATTATCAAAATATTATTGGCACATTCTTGCAACTTTCTTAAATAATATAGCATTAATATTTTTACTCCTCCTAATTTAATTAATTAGTTTTACTTACTTCTTCCTTTAGCATTCATTTTAGCAACTGCAAGATCATTAGCTTGATTGTCACGAGCTAATTTAATCTTTTCTCTTTCAATCTGTAGCTTTTGCTGAGCTACAGTATTCTTAGAATTTATATCTGCCATCTTGCTATTGTAATTACTTTTAGCAATAGATCGCTGAGATGCAATTTTTTCTATCTCTAAAGAATCTGGTGTACCTGAATTATCAAGATCAGCAGTTGCTTCACCTTCTTTAGACATTGCATTAATCATTGCAATTTCTTTTTTGTTGATGCGGTCTAGTTCATTTTGATAATTTTCATTTGCTTGTTTTTGTGCAGCTAATTGTTCAACTTGCTGCATTTGACCTTGTGCAATTTTTCCAGCTTGTTCTTGTTGCTGCTGTTGCAGTTGCATCTGTTGCTCTTGTTGTTGAACTTGTCTATCTCTAAGATCTTTGAAAGTCTTTTTCATTTCTCTCATAGATTTAGTACTGTAAAGTTCTATGATATCATAAAGTGTACCACCATTTTGAATAATAGCTTGGGCCAATTGTCTAAGTTCATTAAACATTTGAGTATCTTCTGGTCTATTTGTTAAGAACACTTTTAAATCACGAAGTGTTAAATCTGATCCGTTCACTTGAACAAATGCAGACTCTCCTTCGCTTGTTATATATGACAGGGTAGATTGTGGTTTACTACTTTCTATATATAAAGATGCATCTATTATACCTTGGTATAGTTGACCCATCACATATTCATGAGCAATGAATAGAGGCTCTGTCTGAGAGTAACTCTGTTGCATTGCTGTGTTTGTAGCTGTGGCTGTTTCTGATGCAGCTACAGAGCCCATACGCTGTCTAGACATACCTATAAGTTCCCAACATTCAACTTTCATTTGTTGAGCTAAGTTATAACGAGATTGTATTTCTTGTGTACGTGTAAGGTCTAAGGATGTAAATTGGTTAAATGAACTTGGTGCTTTTAGATTCTCTGGACTATCGTCTATGAATACAACTCCACGCTCCCTGGCTTCCATTTCCCACATATCTAATGCATCTTGTGCATCACCATCTTTGGGAACTGGTATGTGTCTAAGTGACATCAATTGAACCTTACCAACTTCTTTTTCCAGAAGCTTGTATAACTGGTTCATACAGACGTTATAAATAACTTGGAAGGGTTTCATTAGGTCTACTAGAGATCGTGCCTCTGTGTTCTTTACTTCATACGTAGTACCTATGATCGGACAATAGTTTAAAAGTTTGTAAGGTTTTACATGATAGATATCTGGACCAATCTTAGTTCCTTGATACCACTCATTAATCCAACCCCACTCTAATGCTATTTGTGTAGGTATGTCACCTGACTTGTAATTTTCATCTACTAGAGTGGACTGTTCGTTACCCATCTCATCTGTATAAGTAAGTTTACCAATCTTCTTCTTAGATATCCAGTAGCTTCTTATAACAACATACTTGTTTCCAAACGCAGAAACATTATTAGTAACTCCTAAAAAGTCTTGTAGACCATCATTGTTTTCTTTTATTTCTGATTCAATGATCATTCGTGTTTGTAATACTAATGGATCATATGTATCGTAGTTTATTGAATCTATTCCAGGATCGACATTTGGATTACCTAGATTAGATTCTCTAGCATTGATTAACCCATAGTCTTGTTGTGAAGTTCTTAGATGATCTATTTCTTGTTTAGTTAAGTCTGGGTGAGCCTCAATGATTTCTGACAGTTCCATAACTTCCACAGTACCAGCAGCATATGCTCCCTGTGATCTACCTGTTGGATCTGATATGTATTTTTTATCTGGTGTTGTAAGAAACCAAGTGTTCTTTGGATTTGCTACTTCTATATTAAATCCTAATTTTGAATTATCTTCATATATATGATAGAACTCCCTTGCAGAGATAAGTAAATCTCTAAATGCATCCTCACCTTTTTCTTTAAGGTTAAATTCTGCTTTTTGAGCTGTAAGTGTGTGGTTTGCCCATTTCTCAGCTACAGATGTGTAAGTATCTAACTGTTCCTTAACTTGTTCCATCGTTATGGCATCAACATCTTCCATCGATATCTCTTGTCCAGACATAGCTGCTTTAGCCATGACTTGTTGTTTAACTTGATTGATTACATAAGCCTGTAATGTATCTGTTTTAAACTGTAGCTCTTGAGCTTGACTATCATCATCAAAAGCTTTTACTCTGTATGCATCAGGTCTTTTAGATATTTCACCAACTAATTCATTTATAGGAGTGGTAACAATAGAGTAGTGTTTCACATATGAAGGTAACTCTAAGTCTGATTGAAGCATGTCTGTAAAACTTTTAACTTCAGGTTCGTCAATTAAGAAGTCTTCTCTACTTAATATACCTTTCATGAGGTCGTAGTTTTTTACAAACGTATCTCTATTCTTTATGTATTCAGCGTAAGCTTTGGTTGCAAAATAGTCCATGGTGTTTTTAACCCAACTGTCATCTTGCTTCTGCTTTGCACTTTTAAACTGATCAGGGAAGACGTTTAAATAAGCGTACTGAATATTCTGTTCTTTTGTATATCTTATAATTGCCATTAGGAAAAAAGTTTATTTTTCTTTCTATCAAACAATCCTCTGGATTGCGTGAATAGTTTATTTTTTTTGTTTCGTTTGTGCATAGATGTTAATCTTACATCTTGCTGATCTCCTACTTTTCCAAGAATGGGATCTAGTTTCATTGCTAGTCCTATTGCTAACTCAGCTGCAATAATTCTATCAAAGTTACCTGTTTCATTGTATTGTATCATTTCTTCTAGTAATACAGGATCTAATATTTTAGCCATACCTTTAGTTTGAGAAATAACCTCACCATCTTCATTACTCTCAGAGTTTATAATTTCTTCTGTATACTTCTTGAGGCAACCGTGTAGGAAATCTCTAATCTTTTCTGATGATCTATGTATACCATAGTCTCGTCTCACGGTAGTATTCGGGACAATTTCTTTTAACCAACTAGGTTGTCTTTCTAAATATTGAGCATCTCCTTTACTTATCATATGATCTATAAAAGAAATTTCATCATTCTCACACAGTGCTCTTGCATTAAAATATTTTATAAGATATCGTGCTTGATTTTCCCATGTTTCTTTCTTATCAGGACGTGCACAATAGCTTGCTACAAACATATCTTGGTATTGTTCACCAGATATAGCATGCATACGTTTATATATGTATACAGATCCTAATGATGAACTATATGCTGATTTACCCTGTCTATAGGGGTCAATACCTGCAACATATAAGCCATATGGTGGATCTTCGACAGGAAACTCATAAATAACTACAGGAGCATCCTTCATGTCTGTATGTTTTAAAGGGAAGTTCATGATAGGTCTTTTGTCTGTAAACTCATGTTTTACACCATCACCATCATCATATAAAATAACAGGGGTTCCTGTTCTTTCAGCTTCCACTAATTTATTCTTTTGACGCTTTGCTGCTTGTATGTCAAAGATGTTTGTATCTTCATTTAGAAAGATGTCATCTACCTCTTGTGGGTAGTACATCTTTTCTTTTAAGTATGCAAGTCTGTCACCAGCTTTTTTTAATCTTTCTAGATTATCGTTAGTAACCTTATCAGCCTTTTCTTTATTAGACACCATCATTGGTATCTCGTGTAGAGGTGATTCTTTTGGCTTGTTTAGAAATGCTCCAAGTGAACTATCTTCTTTAGCCTCCATTCTATATTCATGACCAATAAATAATCCATGAATACGTTTATCATCTTTTGCATTATTATACGTAAGAAAATTAAAGTTTTCTACGTCAAACATTAAAGACTTTGCATCCATAAACTTCTTCATGTCTCCACCTGTCCCTGTTAATATAGGGCTACATCCCCATCCAAATGGTGTTGTAAATCCAGGTATTGCAGCTTGTAAACCACGAAGAAAAGATCCTTTACCTATCTCATCAATAATAAGTCTTCTAGGTTTTGTACCTGCAATAGCTTCTTCATTGTTACCATCATCTAAATTACGAATAAGTATCTGAGAGAATGGCATTCTTTCTCCACCTCTAGTTTTAATACCTAATGTAACTTGATTTTTCCAGTTATCTTCTACTCTTTGCCATCTCCAAGCTTCAGGTAAAAAGTTTAATCCTTTATCAATTTTATCTGTAATAAGCTTAATATCAGGAGCATTTAGTCCTGCAATAACATTCTGTGAGTTCTCATCAAAGGTAGCACCTTGACCAATGTAACTTGCTTCAATAACAGACTTAGCTAAACGTCTAATTCCTAGTATAACTAGTCCTTTTTTTTCTTTCTGTGCTCTATCTATTTCATTTGTTACAAGCCACTCGTTATCTCTAAGTAATGGGTTAGCATACTTTTGATTAATTCTACCATAATCATCTATAATATCAACCTCTGTATGCCAGGCATTTAAGTGCCAATATAAAAATGGATTTATGTATTCTCCATTTACATAACAACCATTCATGCATAACTCTTTGTGAAAATTAAAGAATGTTCTATACTCTTCTGATTCCTTGTCTGGAATTCTTTTTTGATTAATGAACCAATCTTTATAATCTACGCTATGCAACTTCATATTTTACTTTCTATTTTTATAGAAGTCTTCTGCCATTGCTCCTAGTGTAGTACCACCTCTTGTTTCAACTTTCTTCTTTTCTTCTTTTTCACGAAGTTTATCAACTTGTTCTAAAAGAGATAGATAGTTCTTCATTGTATCTTGTACAAATTTTCCTTGAGATTCTATACTTGCAACAACCATTGGTATTTGACCACCGTTAGAAGTTTCTTTGTACTTTACTCTATCATCAAGCTTGTGTAATGGGTTATCATCAACGTACTCTTTCCAAGAGATTAATTGCTGCTCTGCCCAATCAAGTTCAGCGTTTATATATGTAGTTTTCTTTGCCATTTTGTTGTTCGTTCCAACTGTCTTCCCAGTAAATAAAAATACAGTTGTTGTTATTAGAGGTTGTAGTCATCATCATCTAGGATGTTATTAAGCATCATACCGTCTTTTAAGATTTTATCTATTTCAGACTCATCATGAGGTATGTCCATTTGCAATGCAATTTGATACTTTTTAAGCTCATTATATAACTCTTCATCATTCATTCCCCACAAATATTTAGACTCCACCTCATCTAGAGATGTAGCTAAATGTTTTCCCATGTTGTAACTTGGGTGAGAGTTTTTTAATTCTCTCAGTATTTTAATTATCTTTTCGTAATGTCCAAAACTCATATCAAATCATTTATGTCAAGATCATCTTCTATAGGATTTATATCTTCAAAATCTGACTCGGTACTCTTTACTTCTGTTAATAAATATTCTGGATCTGTTTCGCTTTCTTCTGAAACACCGTCATTGTTAATATAGTATTCAGGTCTTGCAGTTACTTTAATTACATCGTTTTCTTCTCCTTCTTGTTCTTGACCTTCTATGTCAATATAATCTACACCTTCCTCATACAGTGATGAAAGAATATGTATCAAAGAGGATAGGGGAACTTTATTTAGTCTTAAGTGATTCTTCATGTTTTTTATATTCTGATTCTTCTTCCTCTGTCAATACAGATTCCCATTTTTTCACTGGGCATGAGCATGACAAACATTTAGTCTTTGCAGAAAGAGTACAACCACAACTAACGCAGTGTGCATCTGGTCTTTTACTAGAGTGCTTACTAGAATGATTTTCACACTCTTCACATATTGACAAACGCTCTGCACTAACTTTAGCTATTTGATCCTTTAGTTTTTCTGGGGGGAGTAAGTTATTCCTCCATCCCTCATATATCTCTTTTATCTTTATCATCTAATTTTGGTTTTAATGACATCAATGTTAAGTTTAATCTACTTAATTTACTTTTTACAAAGCTTGCTTTCTTTTCTGGAGTGTTAGTGTTTGCTAATAACAACTCATATCCAGTTTTAATTGACTCAAGCTTCTTTACGTGGTTTTTGGCTTTCTTTATATTAAACAAAAACTTACCAAAACCTGAAAGTTCTACACTGTTGTTTAATTTAAGTGCGTCATGTGTGCTATCAAACTGATGTAATATCACTTGATTTATCACTCTCTCTGATATCACCATCTTTGTTGACATCTTTCTGACTATCCACTCCTTCACTGTCATGTCTTTGGGCTTCTTCATTGTGCACTATCTTTACTACTAGATTTAAATTTTTTTTGAAGTCTACAACGATGATGGGATTGACCTTCACCTTACCTAACTGTTTAACAAAAATGCCAAGCTTCTTAAGCTTAGAAACAATGTTATTGATCGTAGCTGTTGTTGTACCATACTTCTCACAAAACTGTGTTCTTGTATTAGCATAAGATATCGTACCCTTAACAGCTGTAAATGCCACTAACTCAATCTCACGTTTAGTAAGACCTAGATTGTTTATAGCTGATAGTATAGAATAATACTTCTGAGCTACAGCATACTCATCCTGTAAGCTTTTCTGTAGCTGTTGAATGACCATCTTTCTTTCTTCCATGATTTAGTTGTTGTATTATTACAAATATACAATAAATATTTTAATCTTCTACTTTTGCTTTTTTTTCAATGCTATATTATGTAATATATTCTTTTTACTTCTTTTGATTGGTGGTTAAGTGGTTATATAGTATAATATAAATAACCCACCCACCCACCAAAGGTATAACATTTTTACCATACCCACCAAATTTTTAAAAAACTTTTTTTCTAAAAAGGTGTACACCATCATGTACATAAGAGAGTAGACCCCTTCCCACATGAAACCCCACGCATAAATTAGTGGTGGGGATACTCCCCCCTATGTTAACCCATAAAAAACAGAAATAATGGGAAATTTAGTTCAATGGAGAGATGCTCGTCCTACAACAGAGCGTGAGATTTTAAGTACAGTTAGTGAAAGATACGGAGAAGCAGAGTCTTTTCTAATTCCTAACAACTTCAAGGCAATACCTAATGATGACGGTTACATTCCTAATGTAATGCTTCTCTTTAAGACAGTTATTGACGGTAAGGAGAAAGAGGATTCGATTACTTGTTCTGCAAAACTTAGTAAGCTTCTGCGTAATGGAGATGTGGCTAAGAATCAGTTAGCAGGGTTTCCTGTTTGTGAAGCAGTATCTAAGGACGGAGAAATCTTTCCTCAAGTTCAAATGCCATCAGGTGCAGGTCTAATCAGCATTGGTAAGTTCACCCAAGTGGAAGAGTACACCGTTGAGGTAATTACTGCCGATGACCTAATCAAAATCTAATTGATTAGCCCTTAAAGGGGAGAGTTTATCACTCTCTCCTTTATATATAGGGTTCAGAGGGGTCAGGGGTAGGGCAGGGGAGGTTAAAGTATACATCATTTGTATGTGTAATTGAATCACTGTCTGCACATAACCCACATTTCACCACTTTTTACCACCTGTATTATTACAGTATGTATAATTAATAAATATAGCATTAACATGTTGTTCTTATACAAGCACCTAATAACTTTCTCTCTATGCTTATATTAAGTTAGGGAGCTCTAAAACATATTAAAATTATGCTTGCATAGAATGGACTAGACGTAGTTCAGACTTGGTGTTTAGTTAACACGCTACAAAACACGCATTAATAATCCTACAAGGTAGGATGTGCAGCCTTTAAGGGTGGTGCAAGCATATATTTAATAACTTAAAGCTGAAGAGCATTGTACTATAATATCATGTTTACAATACCAAAGAACAAAGTTTACACTACTGACCTAGGATCTATTTCTATGATTCCTCCTTCTTATGTTTCAGATCATTCTTATGAGATATATTGTCTTGAGGGAGATTTGTTTGATGACATAGAGAGATTTAAAACTCTTGAGGCTGCTGAAGAGAGAATTAATAACCTTTTAAAGCTGTAGAGCAGATGATAGTTCTTAGTATATTATAATAACAATGATAAACTTACTTGTAGAACAAGGGTAGATACCTCACGAAGTATGAGGTTGAGTAAGCAAAGTGTATCAGGGGAATAAGGTTATGCATTAAAACCTGAATGATTGTTATTAATTAATAAATAAGTTAAACCATTAATAAATACAAAATGAGAGAAATTAAACTAACACCAACGGAATTTTACAGATTTAGAAAGGTGGCCTTCATGTTTGGAGTGCTATTTATGTGCAGCATTGCTAATACTATGTACACAGTAGAAGCAGAAGATGAAGCGCTAGAACAATTAGGCTATTAATATGGCTAATGGAACCACACATGAGATTGAGTATGACAATGTTGTACTCAATGTCACTGGTTTTTATGAACCAGAAGAGAAAGAAGTTACATATGATACAGATATGGCTGGTTATCCAGGATCACCTGCAAACTTTGAGTCACATATTATATCATGTGGAGGCCAAGATATCATTGGCATTCTACACTATGATACAATAGCAGAGATAGAGACATTAATACTAAATAAATACTACGAGCATGATTACTAAAGAGCACAAGATACTTGAAACAGGTTTACATTGTCTAATTGATGACAAAGGACGTGTAGAAGTGTACACAGAGGAAGAGTATAACACAATATCAATTCTGAATCCATGGTGGAAGAGAATGAAATCTAAATACTTTAGCTATGAGTAAGAAAAAGAAGAAGTGGGAATACCAAGGACGCTCAAAAGAGCAGTACCAGCGTAACATGCAAGGATGTTTACCATTAATCATTTTCTTAATGGCTCTTATGTGGGTTATGATAGTTTGTAATGTTTTAGGGTCATGACAATTAGAGAAGCACACGTAGCATTGATTATTAAGGCCATGAACAAGTGTTGTGGACATAGAGCTCATGCAGCTGAAAAGCTAGGCATAACAGAGAGAACTCTGTATAGATACATAAACGATTTTAACATTGCAAAGGTTGAAGGAGTGTATGAATCAAGAATTAATAAACCAGAGATTAAACAAAAGAGAAGAAGAATTACTAAATTATAAACAATGGAGAAATATAGAACAATAGACGGTTGGAGATTTGAATGGAATGAAGACAATGAATTCTACGAATGTAGAGGTGATGTATATCATGATGATGAGCATGATGAGATACCTGAGCCAGATTTGTGGAAAGCAGCTTTGAAACTAGAACAAGAACTTAAGGACGATGGTTATGTTGCAACAGCAGAACACTCTGAGAAAGGATGGGTAGAGGTGCAAATATTATGACCGATATGATTAGTGTAATAGAGTGGGTAAGTGGACAATCTTTCCAGTCAAAGAAACTAGCTACACATTACTTTAAGATTCCAAGATCTTTAATTGACAAGAGTATTAAGAACAAGAAAGAAGTAGTAAGTAAAGCAGGTAAAAAGTTTAGGTTTACATTGGGTGGATCTCGTAGACTCACTTCAACAGTACACAAACCTAAGACAGTAGATGGTCAAACGTTAAACTTTGGTAAACATAAGAATGTACCAATGAGAGATATACCACTACAATACCTAGAGTGGGCTTACGATAATGTCAGCAGATGTCCAAAATGTGTTGAGATAGAGTTAAAGAAAAGAAAAGGAGAATTAATATAAATAACTAAAAATGTATAAACCTTTACCAAAAACTCTTACAATAAAAGAGTCTGATATAGATGGGCTAGGCCTATTTACTACAACAAAGATTCCTAAAGGAGTTGATTTAGGAGTAACTCATCTTTTTGATGAAAGATTTGAAAACGATTATATAAGAACTCCATTAGGTGGATTCATTAATCACAGTGATGAACCTAATGCTCAGTTGATAGTTGTAAGAGATACATTGCGTCTTTCAACAACTAGAGCTATAAACCCAGGAGAAGAAATAAAACTTAAATATCACCTTTATGAAATTGTATGATGTACCTAGAAATAGCAGAATTAAAGTAATAGTTGAGGATAAAGTACCACCAGGTGCTCCTCAAATTACAGAAGGAGAAGAACTTAACTTCAGGTCTGTAGATGGAATGTATAGTTACTGCACCAGAGATGATGGTGAAGTGGTACATTTAGCAGCATGGACTGAAGTAGAAATTGTAGTATGAAAGTCAGGTTTGTAGTTAAAATAGGTACTTTGCTCAAAACTTTACTTTACAGTAAACTAAGCATTATAAATAAATAAATAAATAAAAATGGAAGGACAAAAAGGATTACCAGAAGAAATGGCTAGCAACAAGCAGCCACACGTTATGTGCCCAGAATGCTTCAAAGGAAGTGTTAAGTTTAACTTTATTACCAATAATGGTAGTTGTGACCAATGTGACACAACATTTACCAAAAATGGTAATAGTATAAGGTTTGTCTAATGTTTGTGGCTGTAGAGTTACACTTTCGTCATTATGATACAGAAGAGTTAAAAGAGGGAATGCTCTTTATGAACCATCTGTATCTTGGTAGTGATAGAGAGCACATAGAGATCTTTAAGTTAAGGAAGGAAGCTATGCATGAGCTGATTACACCTGAGATAATCTTTATGGAGAATGGGTTTCCTGTTTATCCATATTTATTAGATTCAGATGGTAAAGTTGTAGCAACGCCTGAAGAGATAGGTTTGTTTGATCCAGGTGAAGTATCTGTTAACCTCATAGATTTTGATGTTAAAGAAATGAACTTTATAATGAGAGAGTTTGATGGATTACTTGAAGTATTTGTTGATGAAGATGAATACGAACAAGGAGTGATTGAACCTGTACTAGACGAAGGTAAAGTTATACTTAAGTTTCTAGATGATAACGAAGAAGAACCAGACCCTTATTGGGAAGATACTATTTAATATGGAAGAAGAACTAAGTAATTGCTGTGGCGCATCAAGATGGTATGACACAGATAGATGCTCTGACTGTAAGGAACATGCAGAGTTTAACGAAGAAAACGAAGAATAAATATGGGAGTAGATATTTATGGCAAAGCGCCAAAGTTAATAGGCAAGAAGCCTGAGCTTGATTACAGTGATGATAATATTACTGATAAGCAGAAGAAAGAGTACTGGGATGCACTAGAGAAGTGGGAAGATAAGAACCCTGGTTATTACTTTAGAAGTAATTGGTGGTCCTGGAGACCGATAGTTATGTTATGTAAACATGCAGCAGAACAACATGAACTTAAGTTTAACTTTGATGAATGGATGGGTAATGATGGGATGGGGTTAGATAACTGGCAAGAGTGTAATGCTGTAGCAGATGCACTAGAAAAAGTTGTTGATCAAGAAGATAACTTAATAGATCCTGACGATCAAATCTATTGTAACATGAATTCTTGGAGTCAATCAGGAAGTCAAGGTTTACTTGATGATGACTTAACAGATAAACTTAACGAAGATTATCCTTATGGTACAATTATGTTTACTAGTATTGTTAGTGATGATGGTAATGTCTATTATCCTTCACACGGTACACCTCTGTGGATGATTAGGGAGTTTATTAAGTTTCTTAGAAATTGTGGTGGGTTTTCTATTTGGTAATCTCATTAAATTGATTACTTTTGTAAGCTCACCAATAACTTAATATGAAGTTTATAACCTTTTTAATTAGATGGGTGGCAGGTAACTTGTCTATACCCTTTTGGGTGGTAGGACATGTGCATTTGTCTATACATGATTTTCATGATTTCTACGAAGTAATTAGTAGTATAAGCATGAATATCATAGTAGCAGTGGGCTTTTATTTAGAGTGGAAAGATTTAAGAAAGACAAAGAATGACTAAACCGTTCATTAAATGTAGTAGATGTGATGAAACATTCAGTGCAGGATTTGACTATAGGATGCATTTCGATAAACACTTAGATGAGTGGTGGGAAGCAGAAGATAAACATGAATATATAAAACGAACAACACAATGAATGATGTAATTATATATGACATAGAGACTATGCAGGAATGTTTCATAGTAGTATGTATGAAGCCTGAGAGCACGCCTAAGAGCTTTACTGTTAGTAAGTGGGAGAATCAGTTAGATTCGTTTGCTAAATACACTGAAGACAATAAGGATGTGTATTGGGTGGGTTATAACAACCTACGATTTGATGCTCAAGTTGTTGAATGGATACTTAGGAACTATGAACAGTGGCATGATGCTACAGGCTTAGAAATATGTGCTAAGATAGCACAGAAAGCTCAAGATGTTATACATGATGCTAATTATGATGTTTTTCCAGAGTATAGAGAACATGAGTTAAGTCTGAAACAGTTAGATTTATTTAAGATACATCACTACGATAACAAGAACAGGCGTGTGAGTCTGAAGAGGTTAGAGTTTGAGATGGATCTTGAGAACATTGAAGAGATGCCTATACATCACACTAAGACAAATATGACCAAGGATGAAGTGTTCTTGTCATTGCAGTATTGTTTTAATGATGTTGATGCAACTTATGAGTTCTATAAGATAACGCTAGGTGACACAGATCATCCACTTTACAAAGGTAATAACCAGATACAATTACGTAAAGATATAAAAGAGGAGTTTGGTATACAGTGCCTTAATTATTCTGATAGTAAGATTGGTGATGAAATCATCAAGAAGTATTATTGTCAGGAAAAAGGTATAGATATACGTGAGCTTCCACGTAAGGGATACTTCAGAAAGAGTATTGACATGAAGAATTGTATTGCTCATTATGTTAAGTTTGAGACTAAGCAGCTACAGGACCTGTTAAGCAGTGTCAAAAAGCAAAAGCTAGGCCTCATGGATAACTTTAAAGAGCATGTACATTTCTATGATAATGTATACTCCTTCATGAAAGGAGGTCTTCATACAGAGAACAAACCAGAAGTGTTTGAAGAAGATGAAGATCACGAGATTATAGATTGGGATGTAGCTAGCTACTATCCTGCTATAATAATTAACAGTGGGAAATATCCTGCTCACCTAGGTAAAGAGTTTCTGAATGGGTACAAACGTATGTTTGACAAAAGAATGGAACTTAAACCACAGGCAAAGAGTGACAGGAGAATCAAAGGAATTGTAGGAGCGCTTAAGCTTGCAGTTAACTCTGTGTACGGTAAGTCATCTGACATGAACTCATGGATCTACGATAGGCAGTTAACTATGTTCACCACTATAACTGGTGAGTTTAGTCTAATGATGCTTATTGAAAGGTATGAGCTTAATGGCATAAAGATAATATCTGCAAATACAGACGGTGTAACTATTAAGGTTAAGAAAGACTTGATACCTAAGATGCATGAGATTAATAAATGGTGGTGCGATGCTACACAATATGTGTTAGAACGTACAGACTATAAAAAGATCTTATTCTCTACTGTTAATGACTACCTGGCCATCATGCCTGATGGTTATGTCAAGAAGAAAGGGGACTTTCTTACAGACTTTGAACTACATAAGAATAAGTCTGGTAGGATTGTTCCCATTGCTCTTGAGCAGTACTATGTGCACGGTACTCCTGTTAAAGATACTATTATGAATCATAAGAATTTATATGATTTCTGTATCAGGAAGAAGGCATCTAGAGATTTCCATTATGAGGGAATTAATAAAGTAACTAATGTTAAAACGAAGTATAACAAATTGATTAGATACTATGTGGCTAACGTTGGTGAGAAAGTTTACAAGGTAAAGAACCATGACTCTGATAGCAAAGCTGCTAAGAGAAGTCAGGTGGAAGCTGGTGAGTGGGTTTGTCATGTTTGTAATTATCTAGAGAAAGATTCCTCAGTAGATAATATAAACTACAAGTATTACATAGACCAAGCAGAGAGCATGATTGTAAAGATTCTTACAAAAGGTAAGCGTAAGAAGAACACTGTAGTACCTAATCAACTAAATTTATTTTAAATGTGAAGAAAAAAGCAAAGATTAACAGATCAACTATTACAAGTCATTTAATTGAGTATCAACTAGATATGGTCGGTAAACGACTAGCAGACACTCTTGATGATGATGAGTGGTATTTTAACTGGACAATGACGCAAGATCAATCTATAGAGTTTAGGAAATATTCTATACAGGCTCTAAAGAAAGTGTTCAAGTTTAATACAACTAAAGCAAATACAACATTCGAGTGGTTTAAGCTCCAATACGGATTAAGAATTAAAGATTAATATTAATAAATAAATAAAAACAAGATGAAAACAGCAACAGTAGTAGTAGTAATTTTAATGGTAGGATTAGTATTTACAGTATATCAAATGTTTAGAGCTGAACAAATTGAGGATACAGTTATAAAGCCTAAAAGAGGTAGACCAAAGGGTAGTAAAAACAAAACTCAATCCATCAAATTTAATAGTGATGGTTCTGGTAAAATTCATATAGTTAACTATCCTCCAAGTGTTAAACGTGGACCAGGAAGACCTAAAGGATCTAAGAACAAGTCAAAACTTAAGACAAATGTCTAAGTTAATTAACGAAGACTGGGAGCACGCATCACGTGCTGCTGACGAAGGGTTTGACACACTGCATCAGCACTATATAATGGAAGCAGAGTGGCAAGAATGGCAATATCTTGAAGATCAGAAAAAGAAGAAGCCTGCATTAATAATAGTAGAAAAACCATTAAGAGATGAGAATGCACATAAGCCCTCAAGTATTTCAGGAACTCATCAAGAAAAGTTATAATCTAGACTTAATATATCTACTAAAGCTTATTGAAGAGCAGTATGACATAAAACCTCTGTATGAGGATAGTATGAAGATTGCTGCTCTTTATAATGGCTTAATTAGAAAAGGTCTTATAACTAAAGATGAAGAGAAACTTACAACTCTTGGCAAAGATTTGCTCAAGTTTGTTAGTGAACCTGATAGTACTAAAATAGTAAAACGAAAACCAGTAACAACAGACTTCGAGGAATGGTGGAAAAACTATCCACCTACAGATTCTTTTAGTATTCATAGCAAAAAGTTCACAGGAACCAGATCGCTGAGAAGAGGTAAAGAAGAATGTAGGAGGAAGTTTAAAACGATAATAGAAGAGGGAGAATACACTGCAAAACAACTAATAGAAGCTCTCAAATATGAGGTTGAGCAAAAAGCAAAACGTTCAGTAAAAGAGAGAAAAAACATAATGAGTTTTATGCAGGGTTCTATTCCTTATCTAAATCAGCGTACATTTGAAAGCTTTATAGAGCTTATAGAGCAAAATAAAGATGATGATACACCTGAACCATCAGGAGGTCCTTTAGACATTTAATATGCAAAACACAATTGAATTCAATGAGTGGATGAAAAAAATCAAAAGTAATTATTATTCAGATGATGAAAAGATGAATAATGCTTTTGATAAATTAAAACAATTAGCAAACAATAAAAATTGGAAAGATGAAGATAATACTTAGTATAATATTATGGATAGTAGTAGCAAGGATATTTATGTGGATAGGTACAATGATATGGCCAGAAGATAAAGATAACTTTGATAACTTCGGATTTTAATGAGTTTTCAGCTACTAAAAGAAGAGGTCCAAAAAGGCCTTGATGGAAGAAATGGTGGTATACCTATGGGTTTTGACAGACTTAATAGGTATGTTGGCATTAGAAAGTCAATGTACTATTTGATTGGTGGGTTGACTGGTTCAGGTAAAACTAGCTTCATAGATGATGCGTTTGTACTTAACCCTGTAGACTGGGCTATGTCTGAAGAAGGACAAAAATCTGGTATAAAGGTGAAGGTGTGGTATAGATCTATGGAGCGTAGTAGAACCTACAAGCTTGCAAAGTGGACATCTCGTAAGATCTTTCTAGACCAGGGTGTTATCATACCAGTTAACAAACTACTCGGTTGGACAGAAAAGATGACCAAAGATGAGCATGATTTATTTCTTATGTACGAGGACTATATGACAAAACTTGAAGATGTAGTAACTATCATTGATGGTCCTGAAAACCCTGTAGGTATTGCTAAAGAACTAAAAGCCTATGCTCTAGAACGTGGTGAAATAGTGCAACAAGATAAATATAACAAGGTGTATATACCTAACGACCCTAGTGAGATAACTATTGTAGTGTTAGATCACATTGGCCTGCTTAAGACTACTAGAGACCAACCAACAAAGAAAGCAGCTATTGATAAGATGAGTGATGAGTTACGTTACGCTCGTGATTTCTATGGTCATTCACCAGTGGTTGTTAGTCAGTTCAATAGATCTATATCTAATCCTATTAGGATAAAGAATGGTGATGTTGAACCACAACTGGAAGATTTTGCAGATAGTTCTACCACTCAGAACGATAGTGATGTATGTATGGCTTTGTTTGACCCTATGCGTTATAATGTAGAAGATCCATCAGGTTATGACACTAATAAACTTAGAGATGAGTTTGGTGGTAAATACTTTAGAAGTCTTAGACTTATAAAAAATAGCTATGGTGAAGATGATATCAGAATTGGTCTTGCATTCCTTGGCCAGATAGGTATGTTCAAAGAGCTACCAAAACGTAGAAACATGACAGATTCAGATTATGCATCTGTAATTAACAAATCATTCTTTATAACATGACAATAAGAGATAAAAGACAAGCTGAGTTTGCAGAAACTTGGCTTAATCACGGTAAGTTTGGGATCCTAAACTTATGCCCTAGGTTCGGTAAGATTAGAACGACCATTAACATCCTTAACCAGATGAACGACAGTTGTACTATGTTGATTACCTATCCTGATAACAAGATTAAGCAGTCTTGGATAGAAGAATTTGAAGAGATGGGATATATTAATGATAACATAACCTACACTACTCACAGGTCCTTACACAAGCACTCAGGTACAGAGTTTGACATTGTTGTTATTGATGAGATACATTTGTTATCAGAAGCCCAAATAGGTATCTGTGTAGATTTGTTTTCTGTTAATGATCAAATACTTGGGCTTACAGGTACATTGTCTAAATGGACAAAGAAAACTTTAAAAGATGAACTTGGTATATCAGTGATTGCAGACTATCCAATACATAAAGCTATTGAAGAAGGTGTTATAGCTGACTATCAAATCAATGTAGTTAAAGTTCCTCTAGATAACATGACTCGCAATGAGTATGGTAAAGCTAAGATTAAAAAAACAGAACTTCAACAGTTTAAATATCTTAGTGGTGTTATAAACAAGATGATGTATTCTGGTGGAAATAGTATGTTTATGCGTTTAGCACGTATGAGACTGATACAAAACAGTTTAGCTAAGAAACAAAAAACTAGACAGATTCTTAGAGATAACATAGAACAAAGAATACTAGTGTTTTGTGGTGTTACATCAATTGCAGATAGTCTCGGTATTCCTTCCTATCATAGCAAATCTAAAGACAAAGATGCTCTTAAGAATTTTGCAGAAGGAGAAGGTACACACATGGCCGTTGTAAAGATTGGTAATACAGGAGTTACATACAAGCCATTAAATAAGGTGATCATTAATTACTTCGATAGTAATGGTGAGAATCTAGCTCAAAAGATTAATAGATGTATGGCTATGGAATATGACACTCCAGATAAAAAAGCACAGATATATATTATATCATCTGATGAGAAAGTAGAAGGCAAGTGGCTTGATAAAGCCCTTGAATTCTTTGACAAAAACAAGATAAAATACGTGTAAATATCGTATATTTGTAAACCTAATATTAATAAATAAATAAATAAGAATGAGTTCAAAATTAATTGGAATTGTTGGCGAAACAGGGACAGGTAAGTCAACAGCAGTGAAGCACCTTAACCCTGAAGAAACCTATGTTATTAATGTTGCAAAGAAAGAGTTACCATTCAAAGGTTCTCAGAAACTTTACAACGCAGAAAACAAGAATTACAAAGAAGTAGATGATCCAACTGACATCACACGCTTACTTAAAACTATCTCAGAAAAAGCACCACACATCAAGACTATCATTATAGAAGATAGTAACTATTTAATGGGCTTTAGAATGGTAGAGAAAGCTATGGAGACTGGATTTACCAAGTTTAGTGTAATGGCTAAAGACATGGTTGATCTGTTTAGAACAGCTAGAGCATTACGTGATGACCTAGTTATCTTTTACTTTTCTCACCCTGAAACAATAGAAGATAGTGGAGAAATAGTAGGATACAAGATTAAAACAGCTGGTAAGTTAATTGACAATCAAGTATTGTTAGAAGGACTTTTAACTGTATGCTTGTACACTCATGTAGAAGAAACAAAGAGTGGTGCAACATATGAATTCTTAACAAACAGATTTCGCAAGAAGCCTGCAAAGAGTCCAGACGGTATGTTTGAATCAACAAGAATACCAAACAACTTACAGATGGTAAGAGATAGTATAGTAGAGTATTATAATTAATAAATAAATAAAAATTAAAACTTATGAGTACAATTGGAGGAGTAAAAAGAGAATCCGCAGGTAGTGGAGAAAATACTAACTTTCCTAAAAAGGTTGGTTTATTTGAATCAGATATTGTAGCTATTAATCCCACAATAGAGGAGTATAGCACAGTGCTAGGAATGGATTTAAAACCAGACAGTAAGGCAACAGACTATCTTGGAACAACAAAAGATGGTAATTCATATCTACGTGTAGATGTGTGGTTAAAACAAGTTAATACTGAGAACCTGTTTAAGGTTAGTTTCTTTCTAGAAGATAGAGAGCGTGAGAATAGAGACCAGACCAAAAAGCAATATGTTAACAGTGTGGGTATGACAGCTTGGGCTGCTGATGAAGCTGACTTATGGGATTGGTTTACTAAAGGACGTGACTTTCGTGTTGCATATATTGGTGAAGAAGATTTATATGACTTTATGAGAACATGGTTATCTAAACTAGATTATCGTCATGCAGATACTGTATTACAGCTAGACTGGAAGAAACTTATGCGTGGTAATGTTGGTGACCTTAAAAGTGAAGTTCAAGGTGAATGGTGTAATACTGTTGTAGCGTTAGCAACTGTTGTTGTTAAAGAACGTGATGGTGAAACTAAAGAGTATCAAGGTATCTACAATAAAGGATTCTTGTCTGGTTACACTATGAAGCAGTTTAGACTGGTTGATTATACAGACAAAAGAACATTAGATAGCCTTAGATCTAGAAATCCAAAAGAACTTAAGCCACATGAACGTTTTGCAGTTCGTGTAAGTGGTGAATATGGTTGTAAAGACTATTATATTCTAAAAGAGATTGAAGAGTATAACCCTGGAGATAATCTAGTTGCATCAGATAGTTTTATATCAGATGATGGGGCAGATTACTAAATAAATAAATAAGTTTAATAAAACCCTCTTCAGAAATGTTGAGGGTTTTTTAATTTATAAATAATATGATAGGAGGAATAAAGAAAGTAAATATATCAGCAGATGCAATACTGTCTAAAATATCAGAGTATGATATATTCAGATACTATATGCCTGCTAAAGAGTGGAAGTTAGGACAAGCTACATATTCTCCATTTAGAGATGAAAGAAACCCTTCTTTTCTTATAGGAGTTAGAGGAGATACTATTAGATTTATTGATTTTGGTGATACTAGTCTTACTGGTAATTGTTTTGAGCTTGTAAAATTGCTTTACAATATACCAACATACATGGATGTTCTAAAAAAGATAAATGCTGATTTTAGTCTAGGTATAGGTTCTGTAAGTAATTCTACTGAATATAAGAAGATAATCAAAAAATACAAACAGCCAGAGATTGTTGCAAAAGATTATTCTTTTATTCAAGTGAAAACTAGAAAGTTTACACACGAAGAACTTGCGTATTGGAATGACTATTACCAAGACATAGAAGATCTGAAAGCAAATAATGTATTTTCAATTGCTGAAGTGTATCTTAACAAGAAGCGAATAGTAATACCAGACAATGAACTAAGGTTTGGTTATCTATATGATGGACATTGGAAGATTTATAGACCACATTCAGATAGAAAGTGGAAATGGATGCCCAATAATGTACCGATTACAGCAATGGATGGTAAAGATGACATTAAAGATTGCAATGTTGCATTTATTACCAAAAGTAAAAAAGATTACATGGTTATGAAAAAGCTTTATCCATGTTGTTGTGCAGTACAGAACGAAGGTATGGGATGTTTCTCTGATGAGAATGTTCAATATTTACTAGATAACTCTAGAAAACAAATACTATCATTTGATAGTGATGATACAGGTGTATCAAATAGTAAAAAGATTACTGATATGTTTGGGTTTGACTATTGTAATGTTCCCAGAGAGTTTCTTAAAGAAGGAATTAATGATTGGGCAGACCTTGCAAGAGCACATGGACTTAAAGTAATTGAAGAATATTTAATAAATAAAAACATAATAAAATAGACATGAAAGCAAGAACCAAAGACAGCAGTACAGCTCAAAACATAATGTTAGGAGCACCAGTGCCAAAATTGACAAAAACTTACAAACCTGTAAGTCATCAACAGTTAATAGATTTAACTCTTGAGAGTATATACCAATCAGGTTATACGCTAGAGAGTCAAAGTTACTCTACTGCAAAGGATGGAGAAATAGCAAATGGCCGTTACACAATAGCCAACGTTGCTGATACTGAGATGAAGTTACAAATTGGATGGCAGAACAGTTATGATAGGAGTTTAGCACTTAAGTTTGCACTTGGTACAACTATTATTATTTGTTCTAATGGCATGGTGAAAGGTGATCACGGTGCATTTAGAAAGAAGCATCAAGGAGACATACAAACATTTACACCCTCAGCTATATCAGAATATATCAAAGGTGGTGGAGATACATTTAGAACTTTACAGCTAGACCGTGAGAAGTTAAAAACATATGAAGCTACAGAGAAGACACAAGCAGAACTTTTAGGTAGATTATTTGTTCAAGAGAGTATAATTAGTACTACACAACTATCTACGATTAAAAGAGAGCTTAGAAAACCAACTCATGATTATGGGGCTGAAGGAAGTATGTGGGAACTTTACAATCATGTTACGTTTGCAATGAAAGATGCTCATCCACAAAGATGGATGCAAGATCACGTAAACATCCATGATTTCTTTCTAGGAATAGAAGGTGCACCAATTAATAACAATCCCACGAATGTGGCTACTATTAATCAACTGCAAATGTTTTAATTATGACAGTAAAGAAATATATAGATACTCTTATAGAGATTGTAAAAAGAAACCCAGAGATAGAAGAGTATGAAGTAATATACTCTTCAGACTCTGAGGGAAACACTTATGAAAAAGTGTACTATACACCAACTGTTATGTCAGCAGATGGGTTTGATAATTCTTATCTAGAAGTTAGACCAATTTTAACTATAGATGATAAAGCTAACGCTTTGTGCATTAACTAATATTAAATTAATAGATATGAAATGGGATAATTTTAAACAACACTTTCATCCATCTTGGCATGGAAAAATGAAAACGTTTATAGAAAGTAATGAGTGCGATGAAATATATGCATTCTTAAAGAAAGAGAGTAAAAGGGGCAAGCAGATTGCTCCTTTATCATCTAATGTGTATAAGTGTTTTAAAGAAACACCACTAGATGAAGTAAAAGCAGTTATAGTAGGCATGTGCCCCTATCATACTTTTAGGAATGACCTACCAGTAGCAGATGGATTATTAATGGGTTGCTCTATAACAAATTATTTACAACCTTCTTTAGAAAACTTTTACAAGGCACTAGAAACTGAGTTTCACAGAGGCCTTAACTTAGTTTATGACCCATCACCTGATGTAGCTTATTTAGCACAGCAGGGGATACTTATGCTAAATGTAGCACTAACCACAGAAAAGAACAAAGCTGGTAGTCACATACAGACTTGGGAACCTTTTACAAAATACTTGTTTGAAGAAGTTCTTAATCCTCTAGGTGTGCCATATATCTTTCTTGGTAAAGATGCAAGTAGGTATAAGAGATATGCAGGAATATTTTCACACGTCTTTACAGTAAGCCACCCAGCTAGCGCTTCTTACAAAGGAGTAGACTGGGATAGTGAAGGAGTGTTTACAAAAGCAGATACATTAATTTATGAAAATAACGGATATAGCATCAATTGGCTAAAAGATGCAGAAGATCCATTTTAAAACTAAATATTATGAAAGTAGAATATTGGAACGCACCTTATCAAGGTGCTAAAAGTGAACTAGTCAGAACAGAAGAGTGGTCTGACACAGATGAATCTTTTGCAAAGTATTATGACTTAAACAATCAATTAAAATATTGTAATGGAAGTCATTACAAGTTTGTAAGTGATGAAGACCGCAGAAGATATAGAGAAGAATTCTTTGATAAACACCACACAATAGAAAATTATTACAGAGGTGGAATAGTAGATTAATAATTAAAAAACAGAAAAATGAGAGGAACATTAACAACAGACGCTGGGACATTACAACCAGGAGATGAAATTATTACTAACCAAGGCTCAGAGATGAGATATTATGTAGTGGAGGAAGCTCCACGAGTTAGTAGACTAAAAACTTGGCACAATGGTAAAACACGATACGTTGCTACAAAGTGTAGAGTTGCTATGACAATGAAAACTACCACAGGTGTTCACGCTTGGAATAATCAACCCTGGACAAATACTTGGAAAACGTATGAGTTCAGAGTGCCTAATGAAAACGATCCAATAACAAAAGTGGATTTGAACTTTAAAGAAATATACATAACTAATAAATATCAAAATGGATAACAAAGAAGTAAACAGGCCCATTAAAATGGAAGATCTCCAAGTAGGAGATGAAGTAATTGTACGAGGTCTAGATCTTAACTACATGCAAATTGTAAGACCACCAAAACAGAAACAATACAAAGATTATAATGGAGCACCCTATATGGGATGGACAGCGTCTGTATGTAATAGAATCAACAGCAAATTTGGACAAAGATTTGGAGATCTAGATGATAAACAAAACGTAAGATTTGATTTTGATTATAAATCAATCTGGTTAGTAAAACGAGGAGATAATAATTAATAAATAAATAGTAAAATGCGATTAGAAAAACAAAAACAGGCACATGTTCTATACTCAGGACAGAAAAATGAGAGTATAGGCATGTCATTAGACATGGATTCTGCACAAGTATTGATGCAGATGTTAAGTAAGAATCTTTATTCAGATGCTATAGGTTCAACTATTAGAGAATGTGCAAGTAATGCACTTGACAGCCACAGGCGAGCTGGAGTTAACAAGCCTATAATTGTGTCATTGGTTCAGAATGATTCTAACAACTGGGAATTTTCTGTTGAAGATTTCGGTACAGGCTTAGATCATTACGATGTAGAAAATATCATTAGTAAATATGGTAAGTCTACTAAACGTAACAGTGATACAGAACTTGGAATGATGGGTCTTGGTTTCAAGGCTCCTCTAGCTTATGCTAGTAGTTTCTATTTTACATGTAGAAAGGATGGTATGGAGCGTAAGTATATGATGTATGAGGGTGAAGAGACAAACACCATCGATCTAATTTCTGAAACAGATACTACAGAAGATAATGGTGTAAAAGTTATTGTACCTATAAAGTGGGGAGATAAGTTTGATTTTCTAAAGAAGATTAAACAACAGCTTGCATACTTTGAGGATGTATACTTTAATGTGGATGATGTTGACAATAATTTTACTATTCACAGATCTAAATTGTTTCAGTTTTCTGAATTAGCTTCTGATGATAAACTGCACATTTGTCTTGATAACGTTTATTACCCTATTGATTTTGATAAATTAGGAATAAACACTATATACATTCCAGTAGGGTTAACATTTAAAATAACAGATGGATTATTTCCAACCCCTAATAGAGAATCTTTAATTTATACAAAGGAAACTAAATCAAAAATCCTTAAAAAATTAGCTGAGTTTTCTGACTATTTTGTAGAAAAGTATAATGAGAATGTTACAGACGGTAATGATGTTAGAGCTTATCTAGATTATTACTATAACTCTTCAAGAGAAGTACAATTGCAAGGAAAGACTATTGATCTTAATGAGCTAAAGAATTACATAACAGTTCCTTTTGCAAAACCAAAACTTGAAGGAGTAGACAATTGGGATATTTCTACATTTTCTAGACATGAGTTTAATTATCTTTTAGGAGAATATAGATGTAGTTACAGGTATGAAAATACTAGAATGTATCAGGTGAAAGAGAATAGTTGGGGAAGATCTGTAAATTGGAATGATATGGACAAATATCATTTTAAAATGCAGGACGGAATGAGGGGTCATAAAAAAGCATACCTTAGAGAGATGTGCGAAGACATAGTTACTGCACCAAGAACAGACGGACGAAACATTATTAGAGTTTCATTTATTCGTAAGACAAAGTCTTATCCTCTAAAAGCTACCAACAATAAGGATAATTACTACGACATATTAAAGTTAACTAATTACCCTAAGTCTCAATGGAGATCAGTAATTAAAGACTTTCAGTATGTTGAGTCATTGTTGTTGAACCCTATCAAAGATGCTGATTTAATCACCCCTCCTCAACATTGGATAGATGATAGAAAAGCTAACACTGTATCTAAGATGCGAGCTACTAAAGCTGCTAAAGGTGAAAAGATTGCAGGAGACTTTAATTGTAAAAAAGCTGAGGATCTTCTTAGATATAATGATGGTAGAAAGTGTAAGCTTGTTTCACATCGAATCAATATTCAAACGGTAGAAGAGGGGAACACTACTTATGTGTACACCCATCATGATGATTACATGAAGGTTGATAATTTGTATGAAGAAACAAATGGAATGGATATAGTTTATATTACGTTTTCAAAGAGAGAGTTAGATTTATTAGAAACATCTTCTGGAATTGATAACCTAGTATCTTATGATGATTTTATAAAAGGTCATGATCTATTTATTAAGTTTATGACAGCATATAAATGTCATAAATTTATGCAAAACTGGGACGATATATTTGATAAAATTGAGTATATTACAAAGATAAAGAGCTCATTATCAGACAAGTTAACTGATATAAAAACCTATCAAAACCAGTATATTAAAGGAGGTAGATATACGTCATATCCTACTGCTGGTAGATTCTTTAAGGAAGAGTCTATAGTATACAATGATAAGTTATGTGACTTAATAGATGAGTTAGATCTTTTCTTTGCAGAAAACCAGTATGTAAATGATCTTTCAGGGGTAATGTCTTATCATAATGCACCAAAGTTAATAGATTGCATGGCGCAATTATTTAAATGTAATGGTGTTTCTTATAATGCAAGTTACACTTTTCTCAAAGACAAAAAACAAGAACAAGAATAATAACAATTAAAAACAATTAAAAATGAGTAAATTTCTAAGTTTAGAGTGGTTCAAAAATAAAGTGGACCACTCAATTGAAAAGGTTATCGAGAGAAAGCTTGATAAATTAGTTGAAGAGGTAGACAACGATAGTTCTCCTCAAGAAAATCCGTACAAAACTATAAAGCTAGTAAACGATGTGCTCACTATTGTACTACATGATGATTCTATAATAGCTAAAGTAGATGCTACTGAAGATGATTATCATGCTGCAGAGTCAGCTGTTACTATTGGAGATCTCTACACAATCGTTAGTGACCCTAATGTAGTTTCTGAAGTTGCAGAAAAAGATAGATCAGAAAGAAGATTAAAGGCTCTTAGAAAGGGCCTCGTGATACTAGAAGAAAGTGGTGAGTTTGTCCTTGAGGGAGATTCAGTTTACTTTAAAGGTATATCTAGATCTTTACCACAGTTGCTTGTAGAAGAATTAATTGAAGCTGTATCAGACGCAAAGTCACTCAATATGCCTCTTAATGAGCATGATGAGTATCAATCTCTTAAACGCTTCTTTATGTGGTGTGCTCTTAATCCAAGAGCTGAGGTTGCACATGAGTTGTATAGATTTCTAAAAGAGAACAGTTTCCGTATTACTAAACAAGGATTCTTTGTAGCATTACGTAATGTTGTTACTCTTCATGGATCTCCAGAGCTTGTACACTTCATCTCTAACACTTACAACAAAGTGAAAGCTGTTTGGAAAAAGAGTCCAGATGACTATACTGTATTCCTAAAGGACGGTGAGTACAAGTTGGTTCATGATGATAAGTTATATGAGAAAGACATTGTTAAGTCTACAACATGTCCAGACTGTGACGGTGAAGGTGGTTACTATGATGAAGGTGATTATTATGATGACGAAAATGAGTGGAATGAAGGAGATTGGATAGAGTGTGACACATGTGATGGTACAGGTGAAGTTGAAGAGTATGAATATACTGTCACTCACAAGATAGATCATGGAGAAGAGATAGGTAAACTTACAGCTCTTTATCTAGATCTACCTAACAGACATGAGAATCGTTTTACAGATGATTGGACTAAAACATTTGACATACGTATTGGTAAAGTGGTAAACATGCCACAGGAAGATTGTAACTGGTCAACACAAGATTGTGCTGCAGCTGGTTTACACTTTACTGCAGATCAAATACATTATGTAGGATGTGGTGATCAATCTGTTCTTGTTCTTATCAACCCTATGAAAGTGGTTGGTATTGGTACACACAAAGGTAGATGTTTTGAGTATTTACCAATTATGACTGTACCTAGAGAAGAAGCAACAAGTATTCTACATGATAATCAGTTTGATACCCTTCAGTTAGATGAGGTGTATGCTGTACGTGAACTTGATGATTTACAAACTAAAGTTAAAGAAGGCTTTGCTAAAGAATCTAACAAGTATGAGTTCAGTTTACCAAACATATCTTCTGTAGATGTCCGTAATATCATTGGAAGTCTTGAAGAGATGAAAGCTGAAATTACTGCTAGAGTTCGTATGGTAGATTAATAAATTAGGGGATAGCATTTATTTAAATTATATTTGTTATCCCCTTTAATTTTAAAATTATGACAAAGAAACCAATAAAACCAAGAGTTCCTAGAACTAGGAATGCAGGAACAATGACAGAATCAATGTTCTGGTCCATGATTAGAAGTGCACTGAGACAGAAAAGCAGATGGTGGAAACCAATTGCTGAGTGTAAGAAATTAGCAAGAAGAGTATATAAAGGTAAGAATAAAAGACAGAAGTGGGAACATCAATGTAACAAATGTAAAGAATGGTTTAAGTCAGACCAAGTTAACGTTGATCATATAGAACCTGCAGGTAGTTTAAATTGCTCAAATGATCTTCCAGCTTTTGTAGATACTCTGTTTTGTGAACAGGAAAACTTACAAGTACTCTGTAAAACTTGTCATGATCAAAAAACACAATTAGAAAAACAGTTAAAGCAATTTAAAAATAAGAAAACATGAGACAGATAACAAAAGATGCATATTCTGCATTTAAATTAAGGGAAAGATTTAAGTCATCAAACACTGAAGTTAGGATTAGTGGTGATGGAGTTTATTTATTATTACATGATAATGAAATAGCTAAGCAAACAAAGAATGGTTTATTTTTATCTCACGCTGGGTGGCCTACTAATACAACAAGAGAAAGGCTTTCTCCTTTTGTAGATGAAATAAGAAAATGCAAAGAGGACATTATAATAGGAGAGAAAGTTAAACTAACTAATAATTGGACACATTATGATCACAGGCGTTAAAACAACAGACATACAGGAAGTTGATATAGTTGTAAAGGAAGTTAAGAACTGTCCTCTTAAGTATGATAGCACGGAGAGAGTGCTAATAATAGACGCTGATAGTATTATGTATTTTGCTACACATTTTCCTGAAGACTCTCTGATGGAGTTTCCAACAGAAGAAGATAGAATAGAAGAAGCTAAGTATAGAACTAGAAGTAAACTAGAAGAGATCCATAACAATATAGAGGAGTTTTACAATGTGCAAGAAACTTTTATATTTATAGGTGGTCGTGGTAATTTTAGATACAAACTTTATCCTGATTATAAATCTAATAGAAAAGAGAAGAATCCTTTAATTCCAATTATTGCAGAATACATGCTAAGTGATCTTAACGCTATACCTTCTGAAGGAGCAGAAGCTGATGATTATGTGTATAATGCTGTACAGTTGAGCGAAGGTAATTGTGTTGTAGCAGCTATAGACAAAGATGTATTTTATAATTGTCCTGATGTACCTTTCTATAACTATAGAAGCTATAGAGACACACTAGGAGAATTCAAGTCTATTAATAAGCTAGAAAGTAGATTAGCTATAGCTTCTCAAGTGGTAATAGGTGATAGCGGTGATGGTATACCTGGAGCTTATAAAGTAGGTAAGGTTTGGTGTAAAAATAATATGCATCTTGGTATGACAGATTATCAATTTATAAAAGCAATACTAAAAGGTTACCTAAAAGCAAATGGAGGAAACTTTGAAGAAGCTAAAAGACAAATGAGACTTTATTACAGTGTATTAAAGTTATACACATCAGAAGAATTAATAAACTTAAACAATGGTTACAGAAAAAACAATAACTAGCATATTTATACTACCCACCTTACATTTTCCTAAAGAAAGCTTAAAAAGTAATGGTTTTATAAATGCTTATTCTAAAGATTTACAGTCTGATTTTGAATATGAAGACTGTATTTATCTTTTATTATTACCTGAAGACTTGCCAAAGTTCAGAGAGTTTCTAGACAATGAATATGAACGTACAGATCAAATAGTTGAAGATTATGACTATGATGGTGGGTATGTTGTATTAGTATACAAGCTAGATCTTAAATGGAAAGATGATTTTAATCTTGTAAAACAAGGTAAATATTCTAAGACATCTAAGGATTATCAAAACGAATTCTCAAAGATTATCAAAATAAGAAAGAAAGGACTACACAGAGATGAGATATCTTTACAGTATAGAGTCTTTAATAAAACAGATGACATGGTAGATTACTGGGAGAAGAAACTAGGTATCCGTTGGAGTAATGACTTAGAGGTCTGGACTGGGTATGATGAAGAAAAAGAAATACTTAATATTAACAATTTAAAAACACTAGTAAAATGAATACAGAAAAATTAATACAACAAAGCCCTTTAACAAAAGTTAAATTAAAGGAATGGTTTCTAAGTAAGCTTATAGCTTCAGCAGAACAGTTTAAAGAAGACGATTCTTTTAAAGAATTTATGATCACATCTGGAATTACAGATGATCAGATAACATCAGTATTTGAAGAAGGTGGAAGATCTGCCTTAGACATGTTTGATGAGCACGATGTGTTTATTAATATAAGATATAACTTTAAAACAAAGAACTTTTCTTATTACATAAATGATCACACAGAAAGTAGTAGTTTTAAAACAAGAAGAGATGCAGAAAAACAAGCATTTACTCAAGCTGTTGAGCTCTTAGAATCAAAATTAACTCCAGAAGAAGAAGAAAATGAGAACAAAGAGAATTAAAGAGCTTGTAGAAGATCACTTTGACGTAGATTTGTCAAGCAAGACTCGAAGAAGAACTGTAGTTCATTGTAGATTTTTATACTATCACTTAGCATATAATCATTCATCAGAAGGTCAAAGTTTTGCTTCAGTTGGTAAAACTGTAGGAGGTTTTGATCATGCAACAGTACTGTATGGTGTAAGACAATATGAAAACTTATACAAGTATGATAGAAGTTTTAGAAATAGATTTGATCCCTTTCTTCGTACAATAGATGAAGAGCTTAGTAAAAGTAGTATAGAAAATACTAGAAGTTTAAAGAGGCAAATACAGTCTATGAGAACAAAACTTGCTACAATGCAAACACAATTAGAAGAAATCCTTTAAATTTTACAAAATATTATGAGAACAATTGGAAAAATTATAGTAGATTTGCTGTCCGATAATCACATTTCAGACCCAGAAGCTGAGATGTTAATCACGAACCTTTCAGAGAATAAAGAGCCTTTAGATATAATATCTAAGAAGGCTTCTAGTCCCTATTGGTATCAAACAACAACATAGTCATGAGAACATCAAAAGAATTTAATGAAACATACGAGCTAGTGTGTAAGGGAGACGGTCTTAGTATAAATGTACCATCCGTAGTTCAATTTTTAAACTTAGCATTTTCAGACTTCCTTAAAATAAAAGGATTTGAATACAAAGAGATATCTACAATTCGTGGAATCCCTAGAATGGATACTAATCTTCCAGACCTTATGCCTTATGTGGGTAGAATAATTCAGTTAGAATTAGAAGACAAGATATCTATGCTTTTAAAAGTAGAGTTTGAAGTTGAAGAAAGATTACGGTCATTGAGCTTAGATAAACATGGTAAACCTATAACAATATGAACAAAAACATTTTTACACCAAGGGTAAACATATTACCCTATGAATACCCACAGTTATTAAAATACAAAGATGCTATCAGACATTCTTACTGGATAGACACAGAATTTAATTTTACAGAAGACATACAAGATTTTAAGATAACCATCTCTAATGAAGAGCGTGATGTTATTAAGAAGACTATGCTTGCAATTGCACAGATAGAGGTCAATGTAAAGACATTCTGGGCTGATATGTATAAACGTATGCCTATTACTGAAGTGGGTGATGTGGGAATGACATTTGCTGAATCAGAAGTTAGACATAAAGATGCTTATGCTAGATTGCTAAGAATATTAGGTCTTGAGAAAGAGTTTCAAAATGTTATAGAAGTGCCTGCTATTGCAGGTAGACTTAAGTACTTAAAGAAGTACCTAGATGGTACACGTTCTAGAGATAACAAGATGTATACTAAGTCTGTATTATTATTCTCTTTGTTTATAGAGCATGTAAGTTTGTTTAGTCAGTTCTTAATTATGATGAGCTTCAACAAAGAAAAGAATGTGTTTAAAGGCATATCTAACGTTGTAGAGGCTACTAGTAAAGAAGAAGAGATACACGGTAACTTTGGAGCTGAGATCATCAACATCATCAAGAAAGAAAACCCTGAGTGGTTTGATGAAGAGTTTGAAGAACTAATCTATTCTGCATGCATGAAAGCTTATACTGCTGAGTGTGATATATTAGATTGGATCTTTGAAAAAGGTGAGCTAAAGTTTCTATCTAAGGAAACTATTCAAAACTTTATAAAGAACAGATTTAATAATTCTTTAGAGAAGATAGGTATGAAGTCAATCTTTGAAGTTGACTCAGAACTATTAAAGTCTACTGAATGGTTTGATGTAGAGATTACAGGAACCAAAGAAGGAGACTTCTTTTATAAGAAGAGTGTAGATTATAACAAGAAAAGCAAAAGCATCACGGAAGATGACTTATTTTAAAACCAATTAATATGGAATATAATAAATACTACTGGCTGAACGAGGACAGCCGTACATTTTTATCAAGAGGGTATATTACAGAAACCCCTGAACAAAGAATCAAAGACATTTCTATTAAAGCAGAAAAGTATTTGAATATGAAAGGCTTTGCAGAAAAGTTTGAGAACTATATGGCCAAAGGGTACTACTCTTTATCAACGCCAGTGTGGATTAACTTTGGTAAAGCAAAAGGATTACCTATTAGTTGTTATGGATCTAATGTAGATGACAACTTGGATAGTATATTAAACGCAGGCCGTGAGATAGGTATGATGTCTAAGTACGGAGGTGGGACCTCTGCTTACTTGGGTAACATTAGACCTAGAGGTACAGAAATTTCAACTGGAGGCTTTGCAGATGGACCAGTGCACTATGCTAAGATATATGACACTGTAGTAGATGTATGTAAGCAATCTGAAGCAAGACGTGGAGCATGTGCAGTGTACTTACCTGTAGAGCATGCTGACATTTTAGAGTTCTTAGATATTGGAACAGACGGTAACCCTATTCAGAATCTTCAATATGGTGTCACAGTTGGTGACGCTTGGATGGAAGAGATGAAAGCAGGAGACAAAAGCAAACGTAAAGTATGGGCCAAGATTATTCAAAACAGAAGTGAGATTGGTTTTCCATACATAATGTTTAAAGATAACTCTAATAACAATTCTCCTTACAAAGAACTAGGTATGGACATTACAGCATCTAATCTATGTTCAGAGATCCAGCTTCCTACTGATAGTTACAATTCATTTGTATGCTGCCTAGGTTCTATAAACGTGTTACATTGGGATGAGATTAAGGAAACAGATGCTATACAGACATATGTGTACTTCCTTAATGCAGTGATGGATGAGTTTGTTATTAAGTCTGAGACAATGCCTGGTATGAAAAGAGCTAACAACTTTGCAAAAGAACACAGGGCTATTGGTCTAGGTGTTCTTGGATACCATTCATTATTTCAATCAAAGCTTATTGAGTTTGACTCACTGCAAGCTAAAGGTTTGAATGCTCAGATATTTAGTACTATAAAAGATAGAAGTGAAATAGCTTCAAGAAAGCTACATAAGGAATATGGTTACACGTCTCTTAGAAGTGGATACGCTAACACTACTCTTATGGCTATAGCTCCTACAAAGTCTAGTAGCTTTATACACGGTGCTGTGTCTATGGGAATAGAGCCTATCAAGTCTAACTACTTCATTAAGGATCTTGCTAAGTCTAAGACTGTGTACAAGAATCCCTTCTTAATAGATGAACTAGAAAAGTATGGAATGAATACGGATAAAGTGTGGAAGTCTATTCTTAAGAAAGATGGAAGTGTACAGCATCTAGGTTTTCCAACTCAAGGTGTCTTTAAGTCTTTTGTTGAGATCTCTCCTAAAGAGATTGTCCTACAGGCAGCACAAAGACAGAAGTATATTGATCAGTCACAGTCATTGAACTTGATGATTGATCCATCTGTTTCAGCTAAAGATATAAATAAACTTTACATGTACGCATGGGAAGAAGGAGTTAAAACATTGTATTACCAGTTTAGTAAAAGCTCTGCTCAAGACTTTGCACGTAACATTTTAGAATGTAGCAGCTGTGAAGGATAACTAAGTTAATTATAAAAATGTATAGAGCCTAACCAATTTAGTTTGGTAATTTGAAATACATTTTATACATTTGACAAGTGAGTTAGAGTATAATTTGAATTAAATATTTCTGTTCTGTTTTTTAATTGTGAAGAAGGGCCTTAGAGTAATCTAGGGCTTTTTTTTGCTTTAAACTTAACAGAATAAACATAAAATTTAGTATATTTGTAAGTAACAATTAAACAATTAAATCATGGCAAAAAAACAAGAAACAGCTAACACTTTTGAACAGGCGTTAGAAAAATTGAACAAGCAGTATGGTACAGGAACAGTACTAGCACTGGACAGTAAAACAGAAGGTAATTATGATGCAATCAGTACAGGGTCAATTGGTTTTGACTGGATTACATTAGGTGTTGGTGGCTTTGTAAAAGGTAAAATGTATGAACTCATGGGATGGGAAGGTACAGGTAAATCTACTATATGTGGACATGCTGTAGCTAGTTGTCAGGCCCAAGGAGGTAAAGTGGTGTTTATTGATGGTGAGCATGCTGTTGATAAGAATTACTTTGAACGATTAGGTGTAGACACTGCAAAAATGTTAATAGCTCAACCATCATCTGGTGAAGAGGGTTTTAATATTGCAGTAGAAATGATGTCAACTGGTGAGGTGGATCTTATTATTATAGATTCAGACTCTTCTTTGATACCTAAGTCTGTATTAGACGGTGAAGTAGGTGATCATGCAATAGGTAAGAAAGCTAGATTGAACAGTAGCGCTTATCCAAAGATCAAAAGTATAGCTCATAACACAAACACATGTGTAATAGTTATTTCTCAATACAGAGAAAAGATTGGTGTTATGTTTGGTAACCCTACAACTACACAAGGTGGACATGCACTAAAGTTTTATTCTGATGTAAGAATAGAAGTTAGCAGATCGCTAATGAAAGATGGTCAAGAAGTTGTTGGTAACCTCACTAAAGTGAAAGCTACTAAGAACAAGATGAGTCCTCCTTATCAGAAGTCAGAGTTTGAGATAATTTATGGTGTTGGTATTGATAGAGTGAGTGAAACTCTTCAGTTGCTACATGATCTTGAACTAGGTAGAAAGTATGGTAAAACATACACCTATGACGGTATTAAGTATGACCTTGAAGAGTTTAAGCAAAACATTCTTGAAGATGTTGACTTCTTTAATTCTTTAAAATCTAAAATAATTGATACCCTAGCTGGTGTGGAAGAGGTTGAGCCTGAAATAATTGCAAACTCTATAGAGGTTGTTAGTCCTGAAACATTATCTGCAGACTTATTTGACACATCTGAACTATGAAATGTATAGTCTGTGGAAGGAATTCAGAATCTGAATATTGTTTCCAACATAAAACTAGAAAAGAACTATCTAGCAATAGAGGATTTAAAAAACCAACATTAGCCCTTAAAAAAAGGGTTAGTGTTGGGAAATCCCAACCAAATAATGACCATTTGTTCTTTAAAGAAATATGGAAAAAAAGACCACATGAGTCTGAAGTTAGTGGCACTTACTTAGGAGCAGAAGCATTAAGTCTTTATTTTCATCATATACTTCCTAAAAGTAAATACCCACAATTTAGGAATTTAGATGAAAATATTATACTTTTGACAGCTGATGAGCATGCTAATGTAGAATCTGATATCTATAGATATAAAAAAGTGAATGAGATACGTGAGTATCTAATAGACAAATATAAACTAAACATATGAAAAACCAGTTTTTTTACACACGTAAAGAGCCTATACAGGACACTGATCCTGTAGAGTACACAGAGTACAAGGACAGTATTAATCTTAATAAAGTAATCCGTAGCGTTGAGATGAGCAATGATTCAGTTGTTGTATTGTTAGACGATATGCATGAACGTATTACAGAGGTGCCTAACATCAATACCAAGACTAATAAAGTGATTGGTACAAAAAAGAAAGTTGAAGTGTATCAAACTGAAGCTTATTTGTACGGAGAAGATATTAAACGATTTAGAAAACTAACAAACATAGAATAAAATGTCCACAAAATTATACAAAAAACTTTTAGGAAATAGAGTATACGTTAACGTTCCTAAAAAAGACGAAAAGAGTAAAATTATAGTTGATTCAGCTACTAAAGAAGATTTACAAAGAGAGATGTTAAAAAAGATGTCTAAACTTACAATTCAAGATGTAGGTGATTTAGTAAGTAGTGTAAAAGCTGGAGATGTTGTTCTTGTAGATCCTTCTAAACTAAAAGAAGCAATGTTAATTCCCTTAACTGAAGACAAGGATGTATTATTAGTGTCCCCTTTTGATATAATTCATGTCTGGTAAGTTTCCGTTCATATCATGTAAATGTATAACCTATGGTAGAGTTAGTACATTAGAAGAAGCTATTCATAGTTTTCTTATACAGGACTATCCTAAAGATAGATGTGAACTCATCATAGTTAATGACTACCCTAAACAAAAGTTGATATATGATCATCCACAAGTTACTATATATAACCTAGATGAAACTTTTCCTTTAATAGGAGAGAAAGAAAACTATGCTATTGAAAGATGTAACGGAGATCTTATTGCTGTATGGGACGATGATGATATAGGGTTATCTAATCATCTACTAAACATAGCCCAAAATTGGGAACACGATACTAATATTATACATTGGGAAACAGGTATATATTATAATGAACCTAACATTACAGCTATAACTGGAGTGGGTAACTCAGGAATAGTGTATAGTAAAGATGTGTGGGAAAGAATAGGCAAGAGTCCTCTAGAGAATGCTGGAGGTGATGCAACATTAACACATAAGATACATGCGCTTGGAAAAAAAGGTGTTGTAACTGTTAATCTTCCAGATCATGAAGCTTCTTGGTTTTATATGTGGGGCGGCAGAGGATACCATCAATCAGGTCAAGGTAGAGACAATGACACTAGGCCAAATATTATACAAAGACACTCTGAATACATAGAAAGCGAGAGAATAAAAGGTAATATACCTACAGGTGATATATACTTACGTCCCAAATTTAACAAAGATTATGGACAAATGTTAATTGATTTCATAAAAAAAAAGTGAAAGTTTTAGTAAGTACAGCATCATTTGGTAGCCCTCTTGTTTCCGTATGGTTAGATCAGGAGTCTTCAAAATATAATATAACATTTGATAGGTTAGATGACAATACGGACACTTCTAGACCTTTAGCAATGCATTCAAGGTTACGTGGGAAGATGCCAAAAATGATATCTTGGGAAAATAATCCAGGTTACGACTATTACATATGGATAGACTCCTCTTTTTCCATACAAGACAACACTTCTATTGAGAGAATGGTAGATTACTGTATAGGTACAGATGCTTGTTTTTTTAAACATTCTGGAAGAACTTCTGTTAACGAAGAGGCTAACTTTGTTTTAGATCTTATGAAGGAAGGTAGTAACTATATTTTAAATAGATACGGTGGAGAAAAGATAGAAGAGCAGTTAAGCCATTACAACCAAGATGAAGATTGGAATGATAACTTTCTTATAGAGTGTGGTACATTTATTTATTCTAGTAATGTTATAAAAGATAAAAACCACAACCTAATGAAGGAGTGGTTTTATCACAATTGTCTTTGGTCGGTACAAGATCAATTAAGTCTACCCTATCTATTACAGAAATTCGAGACTAAATATAAATTCTTTAAAGGAAATGTCTACAATAACGAGTATACAAAATACTAGTATTATTTACATCCACTTTTACACTTCTTTACAGCTTTACCTTTCTTAGCAAACCCTATCTTATTACGAACAGCTTTAGGAAGAGATCTCATTCCCTTTCCTTTTGAACCTGCTGGTGCCTTTTTAAGAGTAGAACCAGACTTAGCCTTCATTTTAGATTTAGGAGGAGTCATAGAAGCAGCTTTGCCACCATACCCCATCTTTTTAGCTTTTGTTCCAGACTTGGCTTTCTTAGCTCCGCCTGCTTTATACTTACGCATCATAATTGTATAATTTGAGTGTTAACATTTCCACCTTCTTCTAGCTTGTCTTATTCTAGAATTAGGATCATTTTTAGTCTTTGCAGAACTACGCTTTAACTGTCCCAAACTTCTAGCGCAATAAGACTTACGTCTCTTTGCAGCTTTAGACCCCTTCTTTACTTTACCTGTAACAGCAGTTTTTAATTTACTTCCAGGGTTGGCTTTTCTATAGGCTTTCACACCTTTCTTAGTCATTCCAGCACCTTTCTTGGTAGCTCTATAATTTGCACCTTTTCCTTTAGTAGTCTTGGAAATAGCTTTTGTCTTTTTTGTAGCCACGGTGTTGTCTTCTTTTATTTATACTATTTTTTGACACACTTGTTTACCATCTTAGCCCTACCACTAGCTGTTTTTTTACCACTTGGAGATTTCTTTTTACCTACCGCTTTATATCCTTTCCAACAGGACATTTTCTTTTTCTTTTTAGTTGCCATGTATTGTTTTATTGTTGTACCACTTCCATAGTAGGTACATCAACAGGATTCTCTTCAGGCACCTCTTTTACAATATCTTTTTCAACACCTTCAGCCATTATCTTTTCGATAATTTCATTAGTTTTCATCATAAGTTGGTATTTACCAGCTTCTTCAGATTGTAAAAAAGTTCTTACAGTATTTAAGATTAAACCGAATTCTTGTCCAGACACTTCAAATTTGTCTTCTGGACCCCATGTGTAACGCTTGTTTGGATCGTAATTTGCCATAATTTTAATTTATTGGTTTATAATAATTCTAACAAATATATAAAATATCTGTTAGTTTTGCAAATCTATCTTGAACACAATTGTTCCTGTAGATTTTATGCTTTTTGATATGTCTAACTTTATTCTAAATATATTATGAAGTTTAAGTATCTCTTCTAAAAGTAAGTCGTTATACTTAGGCATGCTTGGAGCTAATCTAAAAATGTAAGAACTCTCTGTATGTGTAATCTGTAAACTAGAATACTCGTCAACAGAGCTTATTACACCTTCCAGATGTGCAAAGTATGCTTTTTCGTTTTCTAACAAGATCTCAGGAAAGAATTTCTTGTTTACCTCCATATTTAATTTTAAAAAGCTAGGAGCTTTCACCCCTAGCTATTAGTTATATTATGCACACAGTGTTGCTGCGAGTACCACTCCAGTAGAGCTTATTTGCACATTCCAGTCTTGAGAATCAGTACTTGCTACTCTGTGATAAGTATCATCTCCAACAAAAGGAGTTGCTCCTGCTGCATCAAGATAAATTATATCACTAGCTGTAATTGAAGGACCGCTTGCTAATTGTAAATATACAACAGTGTCTAGTGTTTCAGAACATGCATCAGCTACATCAGAAGTCGAAGAGATCTGACCTGCTGGTAATGCTACAGTTGTTGTTGTCGTTGTTGTTGGATTGCAACATTCATATGCTACAATTTCTTGCCAGTTACCTACTTTAGGTTTGTTTCTACGTAACACAAGGCTACCTGATACTACTCTGCCAGATCCATCGAATCTAACAAAAGCTTTTAACGGACGTTTGTTAATGCTTCCCATTTTTTTAAGTTTAAAGGGTTAGTAATTTAAGTTATATTAAAATTCAGATACTAGTTTCTTAAATTTCTCTGAGTTCTTTGTATTTATTATTTCTTCTATGTAAATTTTTGTTATAGATTTTTCATCTACGTAATCATAATTATGAATAAAAGGGTTGTCAAGTATAAACTTACCTTTGTAAAATTTATCTTTAGTGTCTGATGTTACACCAGCCATGTGTAAGATTTTATGAGTTTCCCACATTTCTATAGGATCTGTAGCCCATCTAAAATCTAGTTCTTTAACAATCTCAGTCTCAATATTTCTTTTCCAAAGTATCCATAACACACACCACATTTCTGATGTCCATGCTTGTATTGGAGGAGTAGAATCGTTATATGTTTTATGAGTTCTCATAACATCGTATAACTTAGGTGACTGTATTTCAACTTCTTTGAAGTAATCTAATAGCTCACTATGAGGAATTCCTTTATAATATAATTGAGCTCCTCCAGATCTATCATTCTTTTCTACTATAGTTTCAAATGAAACACCAATAAATTTACACATGTCTTTTACTATCTCATCACCCTTTGTCTTTAGATATTGATAACCTAAATAACCTTTAGTGTCACTGCAGTAAACCACATTATCTTTTTGAAACAAATTGAAATCAATAGGTTCTCTAAATATAACATCTGAATCTATTAAGAATAGATCTTGATCTTTAACATCTGTCTCTAAATACTTAACAACTCCATGTATCTTTAATGTAGGTATGTAGTGTTTTTGTTCTCTAGTATCCTCAAATATAAATACATTTTGAGGGTATGCTTCTTTGAACTTATTTAAAAACTCTGAAGCGCTTCTACCAGCCTTGTATAAAAATATTGCACGGTGGTCTTTTAAAAGTCCTAGTTTTTCTAAATTATAAAACTGTACTAAATTTTGCCAATGAAAATACGGATCATCTGGCTGTGAGCATATGCTAATCATAAATATGTAGTTATTGGTTTTTCTAAATTCTACTAAGGTACGGTCGTAGTAGTAGTGGTTACTGGGTTACCTGCACCTGTTACTTGAATCAGTCTTTCTAACTGCTTAGAGATGTTCCACAATAAGTTTTCTGTTGCACCCCAGCCAATTTGTTTACTTGGTATTGCCATGATATATGTTTTTATAATACAAAAATATGAATATTCCCAGACTTATCTAAGTATCGTTATAAATTAAAATAATTAAATATGTTAAACGGTTCTAACTTTTTTTGTTAGAATATTTTATACTGGAAAACAAAACCATATCCTACAGTATTGTTAACTTGTGCATACACTCTAGCACCCAGAGTTATTTTTTTAAGCTGTACATCTGTTTGAAAATATAGAATAGGATCAATTAAAGATGCTTGAAAAGTTTGAACACCTACAAAACCGTTAAATTTGATAGGTTTTTTCTTGTTTATTATGTCTTCTTGTATAGATATGAAGTCATTTTTAGTAGATATAATACTATCTTTTAATCTTATTCGATGTAAAAGAGTAAGTTCTTTCTGCTCAAATAAAGATAATCTATCTTCCAACTTTTCTGTTATAAGTTTAAGATTATCGTATTGGATTAAATCCTTTATTACCTGTTTAGCTTGACTCTCAGTTAGTGTTACTACTGGAGGTCTCAGAATATCTTTCTGTGAAAAACTCTTGAAGGTCACTAATAGGCATATTATCAACCATTTTAATTTGTACATATTCTTTCTCTTTGATGGTTCTTATTTTCTCCACCACTTTAGTATCTAAGGTACTAAAACTATCTACAAGAATTCGCATACGCTCATCTTGTCTTTCGTAGATTTTAATTTTTAAGTCTAGTTCTTTCAACTTTACTTTGTACTGTGTTATAGCTATATCTGATTGACATTGCATTATCATTAATACTATAATAATTAGAAGAGAGAACCACTGCTTTTTAAAAAACTCAATTATGTTAATTATCAATATCATTTTTTAAAATGTTCTATTATGTCTTTATATTCATCTTCTACTATAAAACTTGGACATCTTTTGTTTGAAAACTCATTATGTCCATGTAGAGTTGCACCATCATAAGAACACATTAGCATTCTAATGAGTACATCAAGAGAAACTTCCTGTGCTGTTGTTCTAGTATCCTCAGCATCCCACTTTCCTTTCTTGTTTTTTACATTAGATACTCCTCCAATATAACAAATCCCAATTGAATTTTTATTATGGCCTCTAACATGAGCACCTGGAATTTTTAAATCTCTTCCTTTGTGTATACTTCCGTCAAGATAAATTACGTAGTGATAACCAATGTCTGTCCAGCCTCTGCCTTCAACATGCCATCTTCTAATTTCATCAACGTCAAAGTGTTTACCTTTAGGTGTTGCTGAACAATGTACGATAATTTTATCAATCTTTCTCACTATTTTTTTAATTTAAAGAGTCTTTCAATAATATCACTTACACCTTGAATTGATATATAAGCCGTAGCAACTATCACCCAATCAGTAGAAGTTAATACACTTGAGAACAATCCAAAAGAAGCTATAACAAAAACTGTAAGTTTTCTGCTAATCCATTTCTTTAATAAGTTATCTAATTTTTCTTTAGTACTCATATCATTTTGTTATATAAGTTAATAAAATATTGTATAATCACTGCTCCTGCGGTAACAAGTCCAACAGTCCAAGAAAATTTCTTCTTAAACTCTTCTTGTTTTTTAACTTGTGACTCTAGAAGCTCTATTTTTTGTTTTAGTTCATCAATGTCATTAACAAATCCACCTGTTTTAGTTAGTGAGTTTCCTAATATAGCATCGACCACTTGTGTTAATTTTGCGTCAATAGAGGTCATTTTTTCCTCCATCTCGTCTAGACGATGATCCATATTTTTTAATTCTTGTTTTACCTGTGTTTGATATGATGTGGGATTGGCCATGGGTCTTGTTATATATAATGAAGATACCACTGTACACTTAACCAAGAAGATCATGGTTTTAGGCTAGTGTCAGTGGGTAAATAGTTCTTTAATTGTAGAGTAAAGCAAATATAGATAAAGTTTTAAGAATATCAAAACTGTCATTCAAATTATTTACATAATATAGCATAAACTTTTAATTTATTTTACTAACTTTGTTTACAAATATAAAATCTTATGAAAGTAGATAAAGCCTTTGTACTTTATGCTAATGGGGCATATCATGATGTTGTATCAATGGCAGTAAAAAGTATAAACAATGTTAGTGATATACCAGTTATTGTATATATGATGAACTCTACTGCATCTGTAAGTGGTGCAGATATGACAATACCATGGAGCCTAAATAGTGTAAATACTTCAAAAAAAGATTATATTGATAGAAGTGATCCTAACATATACAAGCTTCTTATACAAAGGCCAGCAATTATATTAGATGCTTTAGATAAATATGCAGACACTGTAGCATATATAGACTCTGATACGGTGGTAACTAAAAACATAAACAAAATATTTGATCACTACCCTGATGGTTGTGAACATCCTTACTTTGTAGAAGGTATATATGATTACCTGTTTATAAACGGACGTGGTGGTGTAGAAACTAGAGATGAATTACACCTTAGTTTAGAGTATCCAGCATGTGATCTATTTGATGTAGATCAGTCAGTTAGAAACAAGTACAGACAAACAGGATACTTTGTAGCAGGACAGCAATCAAAAGACTTTATAAGTGAGTGGTCATGGATGTGTAACCACCCAAAAGTTATAACTAATCACCAGTTATATGCACCGTATCATGAAGAAACAATAGCAAATGTACTATTGTGGAAGTATAATATACATGAAGGACTTCCTATAATGTATATAAACTATACAAATGATGTAGATCTAATGACACTAGAATTCACTGGTAGCATCAATCATAAATCAGAGTGGGTAGCAGTTCCTGCAAAAGAAGAGCACCTTATGGCACTACATGGGGAGAAAAATACAATCCTAATGCAAGATATGATAAATAAAGTTTCTACAAAAGTATTGTTTCTAGCACCACATCTTTCTACAGGTGGTATGCCTGAGTTTCTTTTGAAAAGAATAAAAGCTCTTAAAGGCTTTGATATATATGTAGTGGAGTGGACAAACTACAGTGATCATTTTGTTGTACAAAAGAACCAGATAAAAAACCTTGTATCAAATTTCTACACATTAGGTGAAGATAAAACAGAACTCCTAAACATTATAAAGTACAACAATATTGATATTGTACATATAGATGAGATGAGTGAACATTTAGGAGATGGTTCAGAAGAAGTGCTACCTCTCCTATATAGTAAAGACAGATCATGGAAGATAGTAGAAACTTGTCATAACATCTCCTTCAGACCTGATAGAGATAAGAGGTATCACCCAGACGCATATGCATTCTGTACACCCTATCACCTAGAGACATTTAAAAACATGCCTTCTCACAGAGAAGTTCTAGAGTTTCCAGTAGACGCAGTAATACACGACTGGCAGAGTAAAATGAATGCTAAGTATGACTTAGGTTTTGACATAAACAAAAAACATGTAGTCAATGTAGGGCTCTGGACTAAAGGTAAGAACCAAGGAGAAGGTATAGCTATTGCAAGAAAGCTACCAAATGTAGAGTTTCATTTTGTTGGTAACCAAGCTGGAAACTTTCAAGACTATTGGGAACCTTTAATGACAGACTTGCCAAGTAATGTTACCGTGTGGGGAGAACGTAATGATGTAGATAAATTCTTATTAGCTGCAGATGCATTTATGTTTAACTCTGTATGGGAATGTAACCCACTAGCAATTAGAGAAGCTATTTCATATGGCCTACCTATATTAGCACGTAATCTTGCACAATATAAAGATATGTTCACACCTTACATAGAGGATCTAAACCCTATGAAGATGAATAACCAACTAAAGCGCTTGTTAAATGAGCCTTTAAAATATGAGGTGCCTAAAGATAACACTAGCGTAGTGTTTGGAGAAAAGCACTCTAAGCTCTATAATGATGTACTAAATCTAAAGGTTGATAACCGTGATTACCAAATAAATCAAAGCTTTATAGAAAAGCCAAGAATAGAAATTACAGGTACATCTGAAAGCGAATTCACTGTTCATGTGTATGATGAACAAGAGCTTATATATGACAATGTCATGAAAGTTAACCACTGGTCAACTCTTGATAGACAATACTATACAAAGTGGAAAACTGTTGTGTTAAAAGACGGTGTAGAGGTGTATAATGAAACATTAAACCTACGCAACAAGCGTGTGTACATAGCCTTTGACAGTAGCTCCTTAGGAGATTCTATTGCTTGGATACCTTATGTGTTAGAGTTTCAGAACAAGCACAATTGTACGGTGATTGTCAGTACGTTTAAAAACTTCTTATTTGAAGAGGTGTATCCTGAGCTTGAGTTTGTACATCCTGGTTCAGAAGTACCTAACGTACATGCAATGTATAAGATAGGTTGGTTTTATGATAAAAATAGAGAGCCTAAGTTGCCAAATACAATTCCGTTACAAAAAGCCGCCTCCAATATTTTAGGGCTGACGCACAAAGAAATAGTGCCAAGAGTTAAAAGTAACTGGGGGAACGAGTGTGGTATGAAAGATAACTACAATGTTCCAGGCAAGTATGTAACTATAGCTACTAACTCTACAGCTGGTTGTAAGTTCTGGACAAGAGAAGGATGGCAAGAAGTTATAAATTATCTACATGGACAAGGTTACTTTGTGATCAATACATCTATAGAAAACAATCCTTTTGATAATTGTGAGAAGATAGTTGATACCAGTTTAGAATACACTATTGACTGTATAAGACAGAGTGAGTTCTTTATAGGACTGTCTAGTGGACTTAGTTGGTTAGCTTGGGCTATAGGTACACCTGTTGTAATGATATCAAACTTTACAGAAGCTGATCATGAATTTAGTTGCTATAGAGTAACTGATGAATCTTTATGTCATGGGTGTTGGAATAATCCAAACCATAAGTTTGACAAAGGAGATTGGGATTGGTGTCCTGAACATAAAAATACCCCTAGACATTTTGAATGTCATAGAGGTATAAAATCTGATAAGGTTATTGATATGATTAAATCTATTATCTAGCTGTAGCTGCATAAACCGTTAAGCCTTTATTGTTTGTAAAGCCTATTCTACCACCTTTTGTATCAACACAAATTGATGCAACATAAAGGTTTGTTTCTTTATCTCCACATGCATCAAACCATGCTATTGTTGCATTACTTCCAGGAAGACCTGTTGCTCCAGTAGCTCCTGTATCTCCTTTACCACCAGTTGCACCTGTATTACCTGTTGCACCCTGTATCCCTTGTATACCTTGATCACCTTTTGGACCTTGTGAACCTGTTGCTCCATTAACACCTGATGTACCATTTGATCCAGGGGATCCTGTATTACCTGTATTACCTTTAGCTCCATTTACACCAGAGGATCCACTTGTGCCAGATGTACCATTAGCTCCTGCATTACCTGTACTTCCTTTAACTCCTTGTGCACCTGTAGAACCAGTGTTACCTTTAGCTCCATTGATTCCAGAAGTACCAGATGTACCATTGGCACCTGGGTTTCCTTGTGCTCCTTGACTACCTGTAGATCCTGTATTACCTTTAGCACCACTAGTTCCAGAAGTTCCGTTTGCTCCAGCTGCCCCAGTGTTACCCTTAGATCCAGTATCACCTTTAGGTCCAGTTGCTCCGTTCACTCCAGAAGTACCAGAAGTTCCATTAGCACCAGCTGCTCCTGTATTTCCAGTATTACCTTTTACTCCTTGTATTCCTTGAGATCCAGTAGCCCCAGCGTCTCCTTTTTCACCCTGAATACCTTGAATACCTTGTGCTCCATTGGATCCATTAGATCCAGCAGATCCAGTAGGTCCTCGTAAACCTTGAGAACCTGTTGCACCTTTTGCACCATTCACACCACTTGTTCCATTTGCACCTGCAGCACCAGTATCACCTTTTGGACCAGTTGATCCTTGAGCACCAGTATCACCTTTAAGACCTTGGATACCTTGTATTCCCTGAGAACCTGTTGCACCTGTAGATCCTGTTGCACCTTTGGCTCCACTAGTACCACTAGTACCATTTGCTCCAGCTGCACCTGTTGAGCCAGTGTTTCCTTTTACACCTTGACTACCTTGTGGACCTGTTGGTCCTTGAGATCCAGTATTTCCAGTATCTCCTTTAGGTCCTTTAATAGAACCACCACTTATCCAACCTTCAGCTGATGTCCATAACCATATAGAATCATCTGCTTGAACAATATAAGCATCACCGTTAGAATTACCTGTAGAAGGTAGGTTAGCCTCAGTGGACACCTCACCTTTCATTGTTATACCCCATCCAGCATCTCCTTGATTACCTTTATCACCCTTTACTCCTTGTATACCCTGTGCACCAGTGTCACCTTTTGCACCTTGTGCACCAGTGTCACCTTTTGCACCATTTACTCCACTAGTACCACTTGTTCCAGCATTACCAGTGTTTCCTTTAGCGCCAGTTGTACCTTGAATTCCTTGAACTCCTGTATCCCCTTTAACTCCTTGTATTCCTTGACTACCTGTATTTCCCTTAGCTCCACTTGTACCACTAGTTCCGTTAGCTCCAGCATTACCAGTGCTACCTTTTATCCCTTGATCTCCTTGGTCTCCCTTAGGGCCTTGTCCTCCAGTTGCTCCTTGTAAACCTCTTGGTCCAGTAGCACCTTGGGCACCTTGAGCACCAGTTAATCCAGTGTCACCTTTAGGTCCTTGTGAACCTGTGTCACCTTTTGGACCTTGCGCACCAGTGGCTCCTGTAGCTCCTTGAGAAGAAGCTTTTGTACAGTCTTTTCCAAATGCACAAACAGTCCATGTGTAAAGATCTTGTAAATCCTCTCTTACAGATTCCAAGTTATTTATAATAGGTATAAGATATTCAAACTTACCATTATCTGAAACACTATCTATAATAGTTGAGTGAGCAGCAATATCATCTGTCTCACTACTAGGTGTTCTCACTACACCATCAGCATCCTTTCCTGGTCTAGTTCTTCCAGGATCATTCTTGTATAAAGGATGTACTAATTGTATATCATTATTTAAATTACTTGCTGCCATGTTTATTTGTTTTGTGTATATTCTATAATAAATGTTGCAGTACATCCATACATGAATCCTGTACTTCCAGAAGCTACATAAGCAAATTGAACTCTATCACCTGCTGAAAAAGTTGCATCTGTATCACCAAAAGCTCTAACTCCCATCATTCCGTTAGACCCTCCATTTGTAACTGTCGGTGCTAGACTAGAAACATTTGATCCATTTACGTAAACTCTAAATGATGTAAGTCCTGTTGCTGTTGGTGTTCCTGTAATATTTTTTATTCTTATCTGTCTCACTCTTCCATCATAAGGTGCAACAAAATTGTTATAATATTGATTACTATTTGTTTCACTTAATGTTCCTGCAATAGGCATGTATATTATAGTTCCTGATTGCTGATTGCTTGTGCTTGCATAGAATGTAGAAACTAATGTTTGTTTTTCCCAGCTCCACTCAGCAACATTTTGACCCTTAGATTTTAAGTTTTGACCTGCTGCACCATAATCTCCATGAGCATCTCTAATTCCTGAATCTTCAAGAAAGAGACTTCCTTTCCAAATGTGTAACATTTCCGTAGGGGTTCTATTAACACCTACCTTAACACCATGTGTTAATGTTTGATTACCAGTATCCCATAAACTATATGAATTATTTCCACCCCAGTAATCATCAACATCACCAATTTTAATACTAGCATTACCATTTGTACCTCCTCCTGCTAAAAATTCTATTCCAGCAGATGTTCCTATAGCTCCAGTTTTAGCAACAGCAAAATCACCTCTAAAATAAGAACTTCCATTTACGTCAAGTTTAGCTAAAGGTGTAACATCTCCACCACCGATATTAACGTTCCCATTGTTATCAATAAGCACTCGTGTTACAGGTGCTGATCCACTACTTGCGGTAGCTGTTCTAAGTTTTAAAATTCCACCACCACTATTACCACTACCAGGTGCTTGAAAAACAGTACCTAGTATTTCAGAAGAAACATAAGCGGTGGTACTATCAGCTTTACCTCCAAACATTAGAATTCCTAAATCTTGACCAGCTGATATAGTTGCATCAGGATTAGTTAACAAAAGACTTCCAGGTTCTGATGTTGCACCACTACCGATACCACTAACTATTACATCTGGTGCATTGGTACCATTAATAATTGTGCTAAAAGGAAAAACATTAATACTAAGCGTACCGTGTGAAGTGCCACCCCTTCTAAGGTAAGTGTAACCATTCGTAGCAGAAACATTGTTTTGTCTATTACCTATACCTCCCCCAAGATCAATTGTAGAACCAGTTTGAGCATAGACAAGCATGTTGCCACTATATGCTCCAATATAATTATTAGTAGTGTTACCTACATACACTACCTGAGCATACATTTCACCATTTACACTAAGTTCTACAGTGTTTCCAGCTGGTTGAGATGTGCCATTAATTACAACCCTGGCACTACTGTCCATATAGATTCCTCTATTACCACCTGTATATGCACTGAATGTACCAGCAGCAGATTCTATATACACCTCATTAGCAAGCCCATCAACATCTCCTAGTGAAAATTCTCCATTATTAGAATCAACTGTAAAAACTCTATCACCAAGCAATCCCTGTGTTACTTCAAAATTCTGACCAACTTGTGTTAATGAACCATTATCACTATTGTTTGAGTTACCTATAGTAGATGCACTAGTAAACTTAACTATTCTATTGTTAGTTCCTGAAACAGTTACAGAAGATCCACTAGTACCACTCGTACCTGTTGTACCAGATGTTCCTGTAGTACCACTTGTTCCTGTAGTGCCGCTAGTTCCTGTTGTTCCAGAGGTGCCAGACGTTCCTGAAGAACCACTAGTACCACCTGTTCCATTAGCACCTGATGTGCCACTAGTTCCGCTAGTGCCACTAGTACCATCATCACCTGATGTTCCTGATGTACCACTATTACCACTAGTTCCTGATGTCCCACTAGTTCCATCTCCACCATCTGCACCACTGGTGCCAGATGTACCACTAGTGCCAGTTGTTCCTGATGTACCATCATCACCTGATGTACCACTCGATCCTGAGTTTCCACTAGTACCTGATGTACCAGAGGTGCCATCATCTCCACTGCTCCCAGAAGAACCACTAGTTCCAGAAGTACCGCTTGTTCCAGAGTTTCCTGAACTACCAGAGGTACCTGTTGTACCACTTGTTCCTGATGTTCCATCTCCTCCATCATCACCGCTTGTACCACTAGTACCACTGTTTCCAGATGTACCACTAGTTCCTGAAGTGCCAGATGTTCCATCATCTCCAGACGTACCTGATGTTCCTGAGTTTCCACTGGTTCCAGATGTACCACTTGTACCATCGTCACCACTTGAACCACTCGATCCTGATGTCCCACTTGTACCACTTGTTCCAGAATTACCTGAACTGCCAGACGTTCCAGCAGTACCAGACGTTCCACTACTTCCAGGGTCACCTTTGTCACCTGTTACAACAAAACAAACAGCTATATCATCGTTTGTTGAAAGAGGATTATTTTCAGAAGCGGCTACTGGTGTAAGACTCATACTGTACCAATTAGAACCTGGTTGAGCTGTAGCTGTAATAGCAAATAATACAAACTCAGTTGCATCATTTTGGTCAGATATTCTTACATGACCTTTTACTGCTGAAGTAACAGCAGCTAGAGCATCATAGAAGCTTTCTATATCTTCTCCTTGATCATCTAATGTACTAATGTCTAGTCTACTGGAGCTAGCTTGGTTAGTAGTATAACGCAACTCAATCTTTCCATTTCCTGGATTAGATGTTATAACACTTGCTTGACCATTATAAACATAATCAAAACATGCTCCACCAAAGGAACCATCGTTTCCACTACTTCCTGAACTTCCGCTTGTGCCAGAGGTGCCTGAGCTTCCACTGTTACCACTAGATCCACTGCTACCAGACGTACCAGAAGTACCAGTTGTACCACTCGTTCCATCATCACCACTAGTACCTGATGTACCACTGTTACCTGATGTTCCAGAGGTTCCACTAGTTCCATTTGCTCCATCTTCACCACTGGTTCCTGATGTTCCTGTTGTACCAGATGTACCATCAATAGCTGATGTACCTGATGTGCCACTAGTTCCAGATGAGCCACTAGTACCTGATGTTCCTGAGGTTCCAGATGTACCATCTCCACCGTCATTACCACTACTACCAGATGTTCCTGAAGTTCCAGTAGTTCCACTAGTTCCATCTTCGCCAGATGTCCCAGATGTTCCACTGTTTCCACTAGTACCTGATGTGCCGCTTGTACCGTTTGCTCCATCTTCTCCACTAGTACCTGAAGTACCTGACGTCCCACTTGAACCATCAGTTCCAGAGCTACCATCATCTCCAGATGTTCCACTCGTACCACTGTTACCACTAGTACCAGAAGTTCCAGACGTTCCGTTATTACCATCTATTCCACTCGTACCTGATGTACCAGTAGTTCCACTTGACCCACTATCTCCACTAGTTCCAGACGTTCCTGTTGTTCCACTAGTTCCAGATGTACCTGCTGTACCTGATGTTGCAGATGTTCCACTGGTACCACTTGTTCCAGACGTTCCATTATCTCCATCATTTCCTGAGCTACCACTCGTGCCACTCGTGCCACTTGTACCATTTATACCATCTTCTCCAGAGCTACCACTAGTACCAGTAGTACCAGAAGTTCCACTTGTACCATCGTTAGCACTTGTTCCTGATGTACCTGACGTACCACTTGTTCCTGAAGTTCCATCTACTGCAGATGTACCAGATGTGCCTGATGTACCAGTTGTACCAGAGGTTCCATTGTCACCATCTAGTCCACTAGTCCCTGAGGTTCCACTAGTTCCATCATTACCATCATTAGCAGAAGTACCACTCGTTCCAGCAGTTCCAGATGTTGCTGAAGTACCACTAGTACCTGTTGTCCCAGAGGTTGCACTAGTTCCAGAAGTACCTGTAGTACCTGACGTACCAGTGTTCCCACTAGTTCCTGAAGTACCACTGCTACCGTCACCACCAGTTGCACCATCTAGGTTTACTTCCCAAGATGTGTATGTTCCACTACCCACTGTTCTAGTAGGTGCTGCAAAACATAACTCTCCTGTAACTGAATTGTATGTAACTACTTCGCTTTCCTGATAGTTACTTGCATCATGTGCTATAATTATAGACTGTGCTGTAGTGTAAGCTAATCCTGTGTCTACATCTATACATCCAGCAACTCCTAAAGTAAAGGAATCTGTTGATGTTGTAGCATATATATCTCCTTGTTCTCCTGAGGTTCCAGATGTACCAGAGGTTGCACTTGTTCCACTAGTTCCGCTTGTTCCACTAGTTCCAGCAGTACCACTCGTACCTGTGGTACCAGAAGTACCATCTACAGCACTTGTCCCAGAGGTCCCACTTGTACCACTTGTACCTGTTGTTCCTGAAGAACCGTCTGTACCTGTTGTACCAGCTGTTCCAGAAGAACCACTAGTTCCTGATACACCGCTGCTCCCTGAACTACCACTAGTTCCTGAAGTACCTGATGTTCCATTTCCTCCATCGTTTCCTGAAGATCCAGAACTCCCTGAAGTACCGCTTGTACCTGAAGATCCACTTGATCCTGTATTACCACTTGACCCAGAGCTACCACTTGTTCCATCAGTTCCTGAAGAACCACTTGTTCCAGTTGTACCTGCTGTCCCACTAGTTCCTGCAGTGCCACTTGTTCCTGTGCTACCAGATGTTCCAGAAGTAGCAGATGTTCCACTACTACCACTTGTTCCACTAGTACCTGTTGTTCCACTAGTACCGTCTTCTCCTGATGTGCCAGCTGTACCACTTGTTCCAGATGTACCATTTATACCAGAGCTCCCTGAAGAGCCACTGCTTCCTGATGTTCCATCGTTACCACTTGAACCACTTGTACCAGTGGTGCCACTAGTTCCAGTAGTACCAGAAGTAGCACTTGTTCCAGATGTTCCACTCGTACCAGAGGTACCATCGTTAGCAGATGTACCACTGCTACCAGCTGTACCACTTGAACCGCTTGTACCTGTAGTTCCAGATGTTCCAGTTGTACCACTTGTACCAGAGGTGCCTGAAGTACCATCTACACCTGTGTTACCAGATGTACCTGAAGTTCCAGAAGACCCATCGCCTCCTGTTGCTCCATCTAAATTAACTTCCCATGAAGTATATGTACCTGAGCCTACAGTTCTTGTAGGTGCTGCGAAGCAAAGTTCTCCAGTTACACTATTATATGTTACAACCTCAGATTCTTGATAATTATTTGCATCAAAGGCTATGATTATTGATTGAGCTGTTGTATACGCAAGTCCTGTATCTACGTCTATACAACCTGCAGAGCCTAATGTAAAGGAGTCTGTAGAAGTTGTAGCATAGAAGTCTCCATCTAATCCACTTGTGCCTGATGTTCCGCTAGTACCTGTTGTACCTGCAGTTCCACTAGTCCCAGAAGTTCCATCTTGACCTGTTGTACCTGATGTACCACTGCTACCACTTGTACCAGTTGTCCCTGAGGTGCCACTAGAACCATCTAGTCCTGAAGACCCTGATGTTCCAGAAGATCCTGCACTTCCACTTGTCCCAGACGTGCCAGTTGTACCTGACGTACCATCTATAGCACTTGTACCAGAGGTTCCAGAGCTACCAGAGCTACCAGAGGTTCCACTTGTACCAGAGCAAAGACCATTAGTTCCTACAGTACCACCATTGCTTACAGTAGGTGTTTGTCTTGCGCAAACATCAATAGCTGTTCCTTCTGTTACAGTTACAAATCCATTTGAACCATCACAGAAGTTTACTCCTGCCAAACAGTCTCCACCTCCAGATGGACATGTAACATTATAACTGTTACACGATTTTCCACTTGATCCACTAGTACCACTTGTTCCATCCTGTGCAGATGTACCAGATGTACCAGATGTGCCTGATGTGCCAGTAGAGCCACTTGTACCACTTGTACCAGCAGTTGCTGATGTACCTGAAGTTCCACTAGTTGCAGACGTTCCAGAAGTTCCAGAAGTCCCACTAGTACCTGATGTCCCTGATGTTGATCCTACAGACACACCAATTTGCATAGTATTAAATACAATACTAGGTGCAGCAGGTTTTGTATAAGGAGAGCCTGAGCTTGAAGTAGCATTAATATGTACAGATGAGTTTCCAGATGCTATAATAACTTCTAAGTAATCATTTGCATCTAGGTTTACTATAAATTCTGAATAAGGTAGCTGTACTACACTATTATTAACCTTAGTTAAAATTCTATCTTTTCTTATAAAATCTGTGCCATTCTTTTTTAGCCAGATATCAACAGTCGTATTACCTCCAGAAGACTTACTAACTTGTAAAGAGTACCCCACTTTATAAATACCAGCATGTGGATATCTAACTTGTTGACCAAAGTCTAATGCAATACCATTTGCCAACTCTACAGTGTTAAGTGTAATAGCTGTAGGTGTGTTAGCTGCACTTACAAATTGATCTGTGTTGTCAGAAAAACTTGCATACCAGTTAGCGATAGCTGCTCCTGATGAACCATTGAGACCACTTGTACCTGCAGATCCTGAAGTACCAGTTGTTCCAGAAGTACCACTTGTACCACTAGTGCCACTAGTTCCTGTAGTTCCAGATGTACCACCTGTGCCACTAGTACCACTTGTACCAGTTGTTCCAGATGTTGCAGATGATCCTGACGTACCAGCTGAACCAGAAGTTCCACTAGTGCCAGAGCTACCACTTGTACCTGTTGTACCACTCGTACCTGTTGTACCACTTGTACCACTAGTCCCAGTTGTACCTGAGCTTCCAGAAGTACCAGTTGTGCCGCTAGTTCCACTTGTACCATGTGATCCATCACCACCTGTAGCACCGTCTAAGTTTACTTGCCAATCACAATAAGTACCACTTCCTACAGTACGTGTTGGTGCAGCAAAACATAAAGAACCTGTTGCTGGATTATAAGAAACAACCTCACACTCTTGGTAGTTGTTAGCATCGTGTGCTATAATGATTGATTGAGCTACTGTGTAAGCTAATCCTGTATCAACAAATATACAACCTGAGGCACCTAGAGTAAAACAAGTTACAGAAGTGGTTGCGTATTTATCACCATCTTCACCTGCTGTTCCACTAGTCCCACTTGTCCCACTAGTTCCTGTTGTACCAGAGCTTCCACTTGAGCCAGTAGTTCCACTGGTTCCTGTTGTACCAGAAGATCCAGAAGATCCACTAGATCCACTTGAACCAGAGGTTCCAGAGGTACCTGTTGTTCCACTTGAACCAGATGTTCCACTTGTTCCAGAAGAACCAGAGCTACCTGATGTGCCAGATGTACCTGTTGTTCCTGAACTACCTGAAGTACCAGAAGACCCAGACGTACCTGAAGTGCCAGAAGTTCCACTGGTTCCATCAATACCTGAACCACTGCACAATGCTTGGTTGATACTTATTAATGCGTCTTCAACTGTTTGATTGGTGTTGACTCCAGCGCATATTAAATTAGGGCCTTCATAGAAGACACAGGCGCTACTAAGTCTGATTGGACATGGGTCCGCTGCACAAATTAGGTTACTCATCTGGAAATTATTTATTAGTGTACTATCTTTAGAATATCACTTGTTCTGTATAACTGTCCAGCAACCAAGCCAGAAAACAACGCTGCAGCATTATTAGCATATTCAGGTACTCCAGCTATTGGAGCAGTTAGTAGTTGATCAAAGTCATTTGCTGTACCAGCATTAGATGCATAGTACACCATAGACGTATTGCTATCAACATACAATTGTCCTACGTAAGTTGCAGGAGAATTAGGGGAACCTGTTCCTGTTTTAGGAACTAAGTTCTTATCAATGCTTCCTAGGATGTTTTCTAAGTTATCTCCAGGGTTTACTACTGCATTGGGTAAGTAGGGGCCATTGTATATAATGCATTCAGCATTTTGATATACGGCACAAGTTGGGCAAATTTCAGCGGTTCTCATAGTTACAAAGTTATGTTTTATATATGTGTTTAAAAAATTGTTAAAGAAATATAGAGCTATAATATAGCGTTACCTATTTCTCTTTGGGATTGTTACGTCCATAGCCTTAGCCCACTCCTCATCAAACATTGCAAGATAGTTCACAAATGACTTAGAAAGTGGAAACATCTTCATTAAATTCTTAGTTGGTTGTGCTCTCTTTCTAACCTCTTTAATTGATCTATCAGGATTAGATATGTCAAACCCTGAAATCTCTTTCATAAGATGTGTTGCAAACTTACCAACCTGTGTTACAGTTCCAAGAAGAGGCATTCCTGAATCAAGTGTACTTGCCATCTCTACTGGATTATAAAAGAATCCTAGCTCACTAATAAACTTATCTATAACTTTTTGAAAGTATCTAAATTGGTTCTTCTTAGCTCTATCTTCATCATCATCTGGAGCAATTGCACCAATGGCAAATGACAGTGCAAGCATGTTAAGTAGAATTAGAAGTTCTTTTCTTTGATTATATAGATTAGTTTGTATTAAATCTGCAAAGTCTTCTTTAGTAATATTTGCTTGTACACCATTTTCTTTAAAGTATTGTTTAGTGTATCGTACATACAGTTCATCTATTTTTAATATACCTTTATCTGAACCTTTTATAATGTCTTGAATTAAATTACTTTTAGCAGCAATGCTTTCAAGAAGCATTCCTCCCCATAATCTAACTCTACCAATCTCATATCTTTCACCTGTAGTTATTCCATTCTCATCTATTTCTACGTTGAAATCATCAGCAACTTTTCTGAACTCACTAAAACGTGTGTCAAAAAGTTTAGGTATCCAACCTTTAAATACCATCAATGAACGAAGCCATATGTTCATGTTCACTCTCATGTTATCAAAGTCTGTCATACCTCCTGTTGCAGTTCTAGCAATAGTTCTTGCTACATTAGTTAGACGTTGTAACTCTTTTCTATTACTTAAATCTAATCCTGGTACAACAAGTTTGCCATTTTCAAGTTTTTTTATAGAGTTTATAGATCTTGTTTTCTGTAGCTCTTTAATCTCTTCTTCAATCTTTGGATTTAATTCTTTAAACTTTTCAGAACTTTCATATCTTGCTTTATATTTTTTCTTTACAAAGTCTCTAATGTTTACAAGTTTTCCATCTTCTACCATCATATTGTCTAACAGCGCCATGAATACAGACTTCTCTATATGTAATTCAGGTTGTCTAAAAAAGAAAAATAAACTGTCAGAGAAATTTTCATCAGAAGCTAATTGAGTCCACTTAGTAAGACCTGCCTTTTTGAACTTTTCATATGTAGGTTCTTCTTTCAAAGGCATGAAGGTATCTAGTAATTCAAGAAACATTGTTCTCTCATCATTGTTTACCCACTTATTACCTATAAGTTTATGTTCATACTTTAATACTTCTCTATATTTAAAGTATTTTCCTGCTAGTGCACTTAGTTGAACATTACCACCAAAAGCATTTACAGAACCAGAGATGAACTCAAAACCTAAAGATCTTGCTTGAGTATATCTATTTAAAGCATCCATTGTTTTTTGTATAGAATATATATTATCTGTTCGACTAACGATATCTCTACCAACTGCTTTGTTTATAATGTCTGTTACTTTTGATAGGTTAAATCCTATATCAGAATCATCTGATGCATATTTTTGACCATACAACGTAGCTCTAAAAAATTGATCAATGATTTCAAGGTTTTTCTTTGAGCCTGCCTCAAGTACTAATCTTCCATTTTCTTTTATAGCACCTCCAAATCTACCTGTTTTTATATTCTTCTTAAACTGTTGTACAGTTTTAGCAAGAAGAAGTTGATCCTCTATTTCAGTTAGATACTTATACTTATTCATGTGATTAGTATAAAGTAAGAGATTCTTAAATATATCTAAACTAACATCAGAATAATCATTAGGACCATCTTCTTGAATACTAAAGTCATTAACATAATATTTAGGTATGGAGTTTTCTAATTCATTTGTAACCTCATTAATAGATCCATATCCAACATCATCAGCTTTGTTTTGTAATCTTTCTTTAAATCTAGAAAGAGGAGGTAGTGAACCGTCCCAAGCAATACTTTCTGCCATACTTTTTCTAACAAAAGGTAAAAATGTAGAACGTACAGCATTGTTTATGTAACCTATACTTTGAGCTTTGACATTTAGTTTAGTAATAAAGTTATAAAGTTCAAGTAATTCAGGATCTTTTTTAATATCAAGATACTCTTTACTTTGCCACTTCTCTTGTGGGTGTCTTTTTAGTACGAAATTACCCCAACCATTAAAGTCAGTTCTAAGAACATCCCACATTCTATTAGCTTCTAATATTAACTTTTCTCTACGCTCACCCTCTGGATTGTTTTTCTTTATTCTAGCAATAGACCTATCTAATATAGGCTTAGCCTCTTTATAGTAAGCTGGTAAATTAACATTATCTTTAAGCCACTTCTTACTTCTTGCACCTTCTTCTGAATTTGCTTTTAACTCTGAGTAATACTCTGCCTCATATTGATATATAAGTTTATTTACAATACTATCTTTTTTATCTCTTTGATATATCTTAGATACTATATCTTTTAAATTACCACCTCTAGCTTTTAGTCTATCTCTAATATCTAATAACTCGTTAGTTTCTTTTAATGATTCTGCATTAGCCTTACCCATTGCAGAATTAGCCATCTTGTATAAAAGAGTTGTAGCTGCTAAGCCTATATCTGACAACCCTCTAAACAATGATTTAAGTCCTGTCACAACCTTCTCTGGGTTCATTAATCCTGTAACAAGATTACGTTCTCCTATAAACTTAGAAGTGAATTCTCCAGAAAGTTTTTCAATTTTTCTTCGAGACCTACGAATAGATTCTTGTTGATCTTTAAGTTTTTGAACAAGCTCTTTACGTGAAGCTAAATTGTCTTTGTCTTCTTCTGTAATAGCCTCTACCTCCATTTCCTTAGTGTAGATTAAGTCACCTAGTTCATCTGCAAGAGTTCCAAATATTTCTGCAGACCCTATGTACTCCATCATACTTGCAGAAAATTCAGAAAGAGTAACATCGTCTAAATCTTTATCATCAGCTGGCCTTCCCTCATAGGAGGTTATGTATTCTGAAAGTATATTTGTACCTTCTCTTTCCATTATTGCAATTGTGTCAACCAATGGTCCAAGGTTTTGATTACCTCTTAGAGATCTAACTGCTTTTTTTATAAGGTTTACTCTTTCTATTTTGAATTCATACTCATCATCTGTCTTTGTAGACCTTTCTTCTAATGATTTTTGAACAGCAGATAGTTGTGAGAGCACATCATCAATAACTTCTACTCCTGTTATTTCTGTTTTTTCTGATACAGGTGTTAGTGTAAGAGGATCTATTTTTCCTGGGTCAACACTACCTATCTTAATACCTTTAATTTCCAGATTACTTTTTTGATCTTTGGGATTTGCTCTTTTGAAATCCATTATAATTGGTATAGCCCTGTTTTTACTTATGGTACTAATTCCGTAATTATCTACTAGTATCTCTTTATATCTACGAAGCTGAATATCAAACGCACCTTGTTTATACCAAGCAACATCTTCAGCACCTTTATAAATACTCATAAACTTCCAGTCATATATATTAACTGTGCCATCTTCTTCTACAATAAGTAAATCAATAGTACCTGCTTCTTTTTCTTTTGGATCATAGATCTTTATTTCAGTAAAAACTAATGGGTTCTTACCATTTTCTGAAAAGGATGCAATCAAATCAGTATAGTAGGTTTCTAATTTATCATATACTTGACTGTCAACACTATTTGAGAAGGTAGGTTTTGGACCAGGGTTAACTCTCCTGGTACCATCACTATTAAAAAATCTCGCATGTATATCTTTATCAAAAAAGTCATGATACTTACTACCTGTTAAACGCTTTACTTCATTGTCTTTATCTTCTTGAGCAGTAAATCTCTTATCACCAAGCTTGTTTTTATACCAACGTTCAACTCTATTAGTTACTCTCTTTGGATTCTTTACCCACTTACCGTCTACAAGCACTTCATATTCATTACTTACTTCATCTTCTATTAAAGGATTAGGGTTCTTTTTTATTACAGGAACACTTTTAAGGGTTTTCTGAGTTTCTAATAGTTCTCTCTGTATATTCTTTTGAGCATCTGATAATTGATAGTATATTTCTGTGCTGTTTAGATCAAGAATACTTCCTTCAAACTCACCACCTAATACTGTCTCAGCTGTTTTAGAGAATATATCAATGTTTGCTTTCTTATACTGCCCTCTAAACCAATCAGTTATAGTATTCCACATTCTTCTAAATAAAGATTGGTCTACTTCTTCTAAGTTTATATTGGGGTCGTTTGTAATTACAGCTGCGATCATTTTATCTACAGCCTCTTTCTTTATTTTACGAATGTTTGGTTTACCATTAGGTAGTTGATACGCCTTAGAGTCTTTGTACTCAGCTAGAGTGTCTTTATATATTTGAAATCTACCTATCTTAGATATCATTTCTGTAACAAGCTTAGGATCACGTTGCTCAATAATAGCTGTAGCAATGTGCACCATCTCTTCTGTAAGAGCTACATCTTCATTACCTTCAGACACAGCAATTATACCAGCAGTAAGATCAGCAAGAGCGTTAGCAGAAGAAACATCTACAGCAGGGTTTTGTTTTGCATATTCACTAAGTGACTGTACATCAACGCCCATCTTCTTGATCACCTTTTTAACTTTGTTTAATACCTCAGGAGATGCTTTTTTTGCTACAGTTGTTTTTCTTTGTAATAAAATAGACTGTTGTAGCATCTCAGGAAGAATTGTTACCTCACTCCAAGTGTTATTATATTCATCAGTTATTTTATTTACATTATATAGTTTATTAAGAATATTAGTAACCCTATTAG